>Ga0206890_1211_pt2 | contig 16898 bp, 9 predicted proteins | sample Alteio_BWOrgHeat_58_FD_152960 | JGI IMG/M metagenome (GOLD analysis project Ga0206890, IMG submission 152960) | Enriched cells from forest soil in Barre Woods Harvard Forest LTER site, Petersham, Massachusetts, United States - Alteio_BWOrgHeat_Nextera6 ... | reverse complement strand
CCGCCGAAGCCCTCGAAAAAACCGGAGTAGAAGTCACTTTCCTCCCAGTCACATCAGAAGGCCTCATCGAACCCGCAGCACTAAAAGCCGCCCTCCGCCCCAATACCAAACTCGTCAGCATCATGTACGCCAACAACGAGACCGGCGTCATCCAGCCCATCCACGAACTCGCCGCCATCGCCCACGAGGCAGGCGCACTCTTCCACACCGACGCCGTCCAGGTCACGGGCAAGATCCCGCTCGACCTGTCAGCCGAAGGCCCGCTCAAACACGTAGACCTCCTCACCTTCTCCGGCCACAAGATGTACGCTCCCAAGGGCATCGGAGTCCTCTTCGTCCGCAAAAACGTCCGCCTCGCCCCCATGATGCACGGCGGCACGCACGAGCGCCAGCGCCGCGCCGGAACCGAAAACGTAGCCTGCATCGCAGGCTTGGGCAAAGCCGCAGAACTAGCCGCCAAATGGCTAGCCAACGACAAGCCAGCCGAAAATTCGAGTACCCCAACCGATACACCGGGTGGCCCATCCTTCGCGCCCCATGCAAAGGCTGGGTTATCGGGCGCAAGCCCGACCGCTCCTGCCCATCTCCCCACTCCCACGGAACTCACCGCCCTAAGAGACCGCTTCGAACAAGGCATCCTCTCTCAAATCGAAGAAACCGGCATCAACGGAGCCGGAGCACCGAGAGTCTCCAACACCAGCAACCTCTACTTCGACCATCTCGAAGCCGAAGCCCTCGTCATCGCCCTCGATCTCAAAGGCATCTCCGTAAGCGGAGGCTCCGCCTGCCAATCCGGCGCAGCCGAACCCTCCCACGTTCTCACCGCCATGGGCCTCACCCCCGCCCGAGCCCGCGCCAGCATCCGCTTCTCCCTCTCCCGCCTAACCACGCAGGAAGAGATCGACGAAGCCCTCAAAATCATCCCCGCCGCAGTAGCCCGCCTACGCGAACTCTCCCCAGCGTGGCGCCGCCCCGAACCCCAGCCAGTCTAGCGAAAAAGACGGATTGAGCCTCTGCACGTTCCTTTGGAAGTCGTCATCCCGACCTTCCCCGTTCGCTTGGAAGTCGTCATCCTGAACGGAATGAAGGATCCCTGTATTTCGCTTTTGTCTTCCGTCGCGACCTGCAAGGAATTCTGACTCGAATTCGCCCCACCCAAAAAATAAATCTCAAAAAAGTGGCATTTTTTAGCCGCCCAAAAACGACCCTCCAAAACACCACATCCCACCATCAAAACACCACAACTTCACCACAAAAAACCATCCAGAAAACACACAAATTCCCACACACCCCCTGTATTTACGCCCCCTCCCACCACGCGTCACAGATACCAGGGAATATTAACCACCACAATCCGCTGATTCCCCTTCAGCAGCAGCAACAACTTCAGCAACTGCACCCGCTGATTATGCAGCGCATTCTCCCACCAATGCCGCACCACCAGCTCCGGCAACAGCACCGCCACCTTCCGCCCAGGATTCTTCTCCTCCAGTTCCAGAATGTAGTCCATCAAGGGATTGATAATAAACCGGTAAGACGAAGGAATGATCACCAGTTCCGGCTCCTGCAACCCATCCCGGTCAATCGGTGCCTTTATAAAGTCTCCCCAAATCTCATCCAACCTCCCTTCCTCATCGTCCGAATGAACATGCACGACCTTAATTTCCTTCGACATCAATAGCCCAAACCGCATAGCTTTCTCAGTAATCCGGTCCCACCTTGCCATCGGAATCACCACAATCGGCTCCCGCAGATTCTCCAGGTTCAGCGGAGTCATGTCCGCCATCTCCCTCTTAACTCGCGAGTAGTGCCGCTTCACCAGCATCATGAGCCCGATCAGCACCGGAACCAGCAGCGCCGTCACCCACGCTCCGGCAACAAACTTCGCGACCAGCACCACAATCGTCGTTATCCCCGTAGCAACCGCACCAACACCGTTCACAAACGCGTGCCACAACCGGCCCGGATGCTTCTCCATCTTCAACCAATGCACCACCATCCCCGACTGCGACAGCGTGAACGCGAGAAACGCTCCAATCGCATAGAGCGGTATCAAACGGTCTGTCACGCCGCCGAACAGAATCAGAATTACAGCGGTAAATCCCGTCAGCGCATAAATCCCATGCGAAAAGAGCAGCCTCCGTCCTCGCAGAATGAACACATGAGGCAGGTAGTCGTGAATGGCGATCGCCCGCGTCAACCGCGGGAAATCCGCAAACGCCGTGTTCGCGCTCAACGCCAGCGCGAGCAGCACGCTACCCATTGTCAGGTAATAAAACCAGCCACGCCCAAAAACCACCGTCACCAGCAAGCTCAACAGACTCTGATACCCATTAGCATCAGGGTCCATCGGCATCACCTGATACGTCTTAGCCAAATAAGCGATTCCAAACAACAGCACCATCAGGATTCCGATGATGATCGTCAGCGTTCGCTGCGCCCGCTTCACCCTCGGCTCACCAAACGCCATCACCCCATTCGACACCGCTTCAACGCCGGTCATCGCAGCGCATCCGCTCGCAAACGCCTTCATCAGCATCCAGATCCCCAGCGTTCCCACCGTCGCCGGCAATGGCGCAGGCACTGGAGCCACAGGCATCGGATGCCCGCCCGCATGCACCGACTTCCACATTCCAACCGCGATCAGCGTCAACAGAGTGCTGACAAATAAAAACGTCGGCAGAATGAAAGCCGTCCCCGTATCCTTCACGCCACGCAGGTTCACAATCGCCAGCAGCGCAAGAATCACCAGGCAGATCATCAACGTATGCGGTTGCAGTCTCGGCACAGCAGAGGTCAACGCCGTCACACCGGCCGAGATTCCCACCGCAGCCGTCAGGATGTAATCAATCATTAGCGCCGCAGCCGCCAGCAGCCCCGGAAGGGGCCCCAGGTTTTCCGTCGCGACGGTATAGCTGCCGCCGCCGTGGGGATACGCTGCAATCGTCTGCCGGTAGCTGAAATAGACGATGGTCAGCAGCACCAGGATCGCCGCAATAATCCGCCACCCATATTCAACGCCAGCAACCCCCAGTGGAATCAGCAACGTCATCGCCGCTTCAGGCCCGTATGCTGCGCTTGTTAATCCGTCCAGCCCAAAGATCGGTATCCCGGCTGCGACGCCGATATGCTCGGCTCGTTCTTCACTTGTAGCTAAAGGTTTTCCAATAATGGAATCGGTCAGAGACATGCAATTAGAATCCTACCGTCTCTTTCCAACAAACTCCATCGATATCCCTGCTCGCCGCCCGGTCCGCGCCTACACATACCACGGAATATTTATGACCACGATCTGGCCTCGCCGCGTAAAGAAGCCGTAGCGATACACTGGATTAATGGCAAATATCTACGAAATCCCCGTCCATCGCATCACCGGCGAAGGCGCCTCCCTCGCCGACCACCGCGGCAAAGTCCTCCTCATCGTCAACGTAGCCTCCCAGTGCGGCTTGACCAAGCAATACGACGCCCTCGAAAAGCTCTACTCACGCTTCAAAGACTCAGGCCTCGTCATCTGCGGCTTCCCCGCCAACGATTTCGGCTCCCAGGAACCCGGCTCCAACGAAGAAATTCAGACGTTCTGCACTACCAACTTCTCCGTCAACTTCCCCATGTTCTCCAAGATCGCCGTCACCGGCCCCGGCGCCCACCCCCTCTACCAAACCCTCGTCGCCGCACAGCCCAAAGCCACCGGCCCCACTCGCGACACCTTCCGCGAACGCCTCAACGGCTTCCTCAAAGACAAGCACAACGGTGCCACCACCAACCCCGAGCCCGGCATCCTCTGGAACTTTGAAAAATTCCTCATCGACCGCAACGGCAAAGTAGTCGCCCGCTTCTCCCCTGAAGTCGTTCCCGACGACCCAGCCGTCATAGAGGCCGTCGAATCCGCCCTCAACTCCTAGCCAGCTCCAAGATGGACCTCTACTTTCAAAGCCGTCATCCTGACCCTGAGTGCGACCGAGGGGGAAGGACCCTGTACTTGTCTTTGTTCTTTTTGACAGAGGAACGTCCCTTGCTTTCGCTCTGTCGCCTGGGACGCAGCGTGTTAAACCCACGCTGCTTCCCCACCTTTCTCCGCTTCGTCTATCGTTCTAATATCTAAAAATCCACCGTCATCCCGATAGGAACTCCTCGCTCATGATCCTCCGCAAGACCCTCCTGCCCATCGCTTTTCTTCTCACCGCGCCCGCCCTTCTGCAAGCCCAGAAAGCCCCCATCCAGATCGCCGCCGACCTCACCGACGCCCCACGCAAGCTCTACCACGCCGAAGTCGACATCCCCGTCACCCCCGGCCCCGTCACGCTCACCACGCCCAAGTGGATCCCCGGCAATCATCGCCCCACTGGCCCCGTCGACGACATCACCGGCGTAGTCTTCACCGCCAACGGCAAGGTCCTCCCGTGGCGCCGCGACGATGAAGACCTCTACCAGTTCCACGTCACCGTGCCCGCCGGAGTAACCACCCTCCACGCCCACCTCGACTGCATCGTCACCGCGCGCATCAGCCAGAAGCTCGCCGTCCTCGAGTGGGAGAAACTCCTCCTCTATCCCGCCAACACCCCCGTCAAAGAGATTCCCGTCCAACCCAGTGTCAAAGTTCCCGAAGGCTGGGGCATCGGCACCGCTCTCACGCCGACTGATGGCTACGACCCTCAGCATCCTAAAGGCGGCACCACACACTACGCTGCAACGACAGTCGAGCAACTCGAAGACTCCCCGGTCATCACCGGCGAATACTTCCACGAGTTCCCCCTCGCCCCCGAAGTCACGCCCAAACATTTCATCGACGTAGTCGCCGACAGCCCCGAAGACTCGCAACTCCGCCCCGCGGTCCTCATCGCTCTCAACAACCTCGTCCGCGAGACCGGGGCCGCCTACAACTCCCGCCACTACAACGTCTACCACTTCCTACTCACCCTTTCTGACGTAGCCGGCGGCGAAGGCCTCGAACACGGGCAGTCCTCCGACAACGGAGTAGGCGAAAAAGGCTTCTCCGATCCCGCCCATCAGCTCGCCGAATCCGACCTCCTCTCCCACGAGTTCACCCACTCCTGGAACGGCAAGTACCGCCGCCCCTACAACCTCTATCAGGACACCTTCGCCAAAATGCAGGAAGGCTCCCTCCTCTGGGTCTACGAGGGCATGACCCAATACCTCGGCAACGTCCTCGCCGCCCGCTCCGGCCTCAAGTCACAAGACCAGTACCGCGACATGCTCGCCATGTCCGCCGCCAACCTCGACTACAAGCCCGGCCGCGACTGGCGCTCCACCGAAGACACCGCCATCGCCGCCAGCATCCTCCGGGGCGGCAATCCCGCCTGGGCCAACTGGAAGCGCGGCCAGGACTACTACCAGGAAGGTGAGCTCTTCTGGCTCGACGCCGACACCACCATCCGCAAACTAACCGACAACAAAAAGTCCCTCACCGACTTCCTCCACATCTTCCTCGCCAAAGGCGGCAACACCGGCCCGCTCATCGTCACCTACAATCGCGACGAGCTCACTGCCGACCTCAACCAGGTCGTCAAATACGACTGGGCCACCTTCATGCACGACCGAGTCGACGCAATCAACCCACACGCCGATCTCGCCGGCATCGAACAGGGCGGCTACAAGCTCGTCCTCACGGACAAGCCCACAAAATCCGAGCGCACCATCGCCTCCACCGGCGGCCGTCGCGGCGGCGGCACCGACGTCTGGTACTCCATCGGCATCCGCGTCAACGGCGAAGGCAACATCACCGACGTCCGCTGGAACGGCCCGGCCGACAAAGCAAAACTCTTCCCCGGACAAAAGATCATCGCCGTCAACGGCAACATCTACTCCGGCGACGCCCTCAAGTCAGCCATTAAAGACGCCAAGGGCAAAACCGAACCCATCCACTTCATCCTTCAGGGCGACACCTTCGTCACCAATGCCGACATCGACTACCACGACGGCGAACGCTACCCCTCCCTCGTCCGCGTAGACGGCACCCCCGACTACCTCGACGACATCACCAAACCGCTCACCACCCCCGAAAAAGCCCCTGAAGAAAAGAAAGACGCAACGAACTAGTCTGCCGCAGAAAATAAGGCGTGGAGGATTTGCCTCCACGCCTTATTTTTTCTACTCCGCACTTGATCTCTTCCCTTATCCTCCTCGTGGACCGTTACTCGTCCCGTATAGGAGTCTCGCTTGCGTCTTGCCTCTCTCTGCCTTAACCTCCTTTTGCTCCTCACACTTCCGATCGACTCTGCGCTCGCGCAAGACACTCCATCCATCAAAGCCTTCGCTCCCTACACAAGATGCACCTTAAGCGACGGCCTATCAGTCGTCGAAACCGCGCCGCTCGCCTTCGGCGTGACATCACGAACAGTCACAACGATGAAAGGCCCCTATAACGTTGCCCTCGCCGCTGGAAGGCGGGTTATGTTTGCTTATCCCGAGGAAGACTTCTACGCCAACGTAAAAGTCGAGATCCTTCCCGCTGAAGGCTACGCCGACTCGAAGGACGCCCTGATCAGCGACTTCGAGCATACGCTCTCCATTGATGACAATTCGAGAAACTACGCTCTCAAACCTCGATTGAACCAATTCGACATCCAGGGCCTCGACCGCTCCAAACGCGAAGGTGGAGTTCTCGGCGTTTATCTTCTCTTCGACGATCCGACTCGCACAGTCATCACCATCTACTTCCTCAATCAGGAGCCGCCAAAGCGCTTCCATAATATGCAGGAATACGCCGCAATTCGCGATCGCTTTCTCAACGAGTACACATCCTGCATACGCAAAGCGCTAATCGCAAACCAGGAATCCGCACCGACGCAACCTCCTTCCCACCCATAGCCCATACACAGCGCCCGGCAAATTACCCGAGGCAACTCCCCAAAAGTTCGATACCCTGTTTCAGACCAACTGCGCCCACCCATGCTCACTCTCACCGAAAACATCATCCTCCTCATCCTCACCGTCGCCAGTTCCATGCTCTTCATGGTGCTTCTCAACCGCGCATGGCCCCGAGAGAAGCGCCAGGCACACAACGACCTCATCGGCTGGCAACTCAACATCATTGGCACCACCTACGCCGTCATCCTCGGCTTCATGCTCTACACCGTATGGACAACCTTCGGCGACGCCAAACTCAACGTCGATCTCGAAGCCAACGCACTTCGCAATCTCTATCGCCTCGGCGCAGGCCTCCCCGAGCCGCAACGCGAACAGATCCGCGCCCTGACTCGCTCCTACGCCGACGCAGTCGTCGAAGGAGACTGGGCAGAGATGGCCAGCGGTCGCATGCCCGATAAAAGCCATCTCATCAATCAGGAGCTGTGGAAGACGCTTATGACGGTCAAAGCCGCCACTCCCACCGAAGCCGTAGCCGAAGACCATGCCATCACCGAGCTCAGCTCCCTCACCGAACATCGCCGCACCCGTCTCCTCCAAAGCGCGTATCGCCTTCCCGTAATCTTCTGGGCTGTCCTCCTCGTGGGCGCCTTACTCACCATCGTCTCCGCGTCTATGTTCGGCTCTGCAAACGCAAAACTCCACGCCCTTCAGGTCTTCTCCTTCACACTTCTCATAACTCTAGTGCTGTTAGCCATCGCAGACGTCAACCTTCCCTTCCGGGGCTGGGTCCACGTGAGCAACTACGCCTTCGTCCGCGCCCAGGAGAACATGCAGGACTAGGAACTTTCCCCGAATACCGTGCGTCTCAATGCCGTAACCTGAAAACTCAGTCGATCGATGGAGAATCTCGAATCAATGATCACCCGTCTCATTCTCACCGTACTTCTCACAGCCTCGACCGTCGCCAACGCACAGGCCCCCGCCAGCAAATGGCCGACGCAAGAAGGCTCCTACGACATAGCCAACTTCCACTTCAAAGACGGCGAGACCATCCAGAAACTCCACCTCCATTACCTCACCCTCGGCAAACCCCACCGCGATGCCGCCGGTCACACCGACAACGCCGTCCTCCTCCTCCACGGCACCGGTGGCAACGCGCACTCTCTCCTCAACCCCATCTTCTCCGACGTCCTCTTCGGCCCCGGCCAGCCCTTCGACATCACCAAATACTTCCTCATCCTCCCCGACGACATAGGCCACGGCGAATCCTCCAAACCCTCCGACGGCCTCCGCATGAAATTCCCCCAGTACGACTACGACGACATGGTCGCCTCGCAACATGCCATGCTCGTGGAGGGCCTGCACGTCGATCACCTCCGCCTCATCCTCGGAACCTCCATGGGCTGCATGCAGTCCTTCGTCTGGGGCGAAACCTACCCACAGTTCGCTGACGCCCTCGCACCCTTCGCCTGCCTCCCCGTCGAACTCGCTGGCCGCAACCGCATGTGGCGCCACATGGCCATCGAAGACATCAAGCACGACCCCGCCTGGCAAAACGGAAACTACACCACCGAGCCCGTCGAAGGCCTCCGCGGCGCAATGGATCTCCTCATCGTCGCCGGCGGCGCGCCTCTCCAACTCCAGAAAAACTACCCCACCCGTGCCCAGATAGAAGCCTACGCCGACAAAACCATCGCCACCGACATCGCCCACACCGACGCCAACGACTTCATCTACTACGTCAACGCCTCGCGCAACTACAACCCCGCGCCCAGGCTCTCAACCATCACCGCCCCCGTCCTCTGGATCAACTCCGCCGATGACTTCATCAACCCGCCCGAGCTAGGCATCGCAGAAAAGCTAGTCACCCAGATCCCCCACGCCAAATTCATCCTCATCCCCATCTCCGACGCCACCCGAGGCCACGGCACCCACACAGCAGCCGCCGTCTGGAAGCAATACCTCATCAAATTCCTGGCCGAAACCGAGAAAAAGCAACCCAAATAGTCACAAAAGTGGTTGCCCCATGTCCCGATTCTGGGACATGGGTTTTTCAGCCTATCACCGACCTAATTCCCACCACTACGGTAATTCTGCGCGTAAACATCCCTAGGGAAACCCTCTCGCTTCGCCTTCCCCGAAAGCGCAAACGCATCCTGTCTGCTCATTGACCGCCCCAGCGCCACCAGAAACGGTGCCCGCCCGGTCGGCGTAAACACCGAAGGCTGCATATCCGGATGACTCTGCGCAATCTCCGCCACTTTGTGCTCCGCCTGATCCCGCTGGTTATAAGTAAACGCAATCACCCGCCAGCTTCCTCGCGCCACACTTGAATCCGCCGGTGAGTTGACAGGTGCCGCCGCATGTCTATCCGTACTCGGTGCCGGCCCAACATCAGGCTGCGGAGTAATACCCGAAACAGCCGCAGGTGCAGCCTTCGCCACGCCATCCTTATTCGCCGCCCGTCGCCCTGAAGCGAAATACCAAACCAGCAGCAAAATCAGCAGTCCGGCAGCCCCATAAATCCACCACCGCCGCCCAAAAAACATCACTTGCGATCTAGCCTCAACGGGCACACGAAGCCGCCGCGCCGTCAAAGGAGCAGGCACAACTGGCGCGGACACCGGATTCGCAACTGGAGCCACAACCGGCCTCTCAGCCAACACCTCCTTCGTCTCTACCTTCTCTACCTTCGCAGCTGACGTTCGTGCAGGAGCCTCAAGCGCAGCTTCAATCTGCGCCAACCCCCACTCCCCGCTCATTCCCTTCCGCACAATCTGCTCAAACGGAGCAGGCAGCGAACCCTCCAACTTCCTTCCCTGCGTCAACGCCTCCAGCAGCACCGCAGCGAAATCACGCACATCCTTCCGTTTCATCTGGCGTCCATCTTCGCCCTCCGGAGTCTCGCGTATGCAATCGCTCCGCAGCTTAATCATCTCCCCAACGGCAAGCACATTCCCCGCCTCTACATGCTCATGCACAAACCCGTTCGCATGCAGAGCCCCAATCGCACCCAGCAGACTCGTCGCCAGTTCTCTCGCCTCATCCACCGTCAGACGTCGCTCACTCACAATCTCGGACAGATTCGCATCCACCGGTTCCATCACCGCATACACCAGCGAAGTCTCGTCCATCACAACGTGTCCAAAACCCTTCAGCTTTACCAGATTCGGATGGTTCAGCGCCGCCATCCCACGCCACCGCGTCAGAATGTCATCGCCATCAAAGTGCGATTCGATCAGCCGAATCACCGTCGGCGAACCCGTCCCGTTCGATGTCATGAAAAAGGCGCTTCGGCCCTCAGGTCGTATCAGCTTTGTGAGTGGGTAGACCCCGCCAATCGTTCGCCCTTCATACTCTGTCCAAAGATTCATGGATCCACTTCCTTCCTGGGATTAATCACCAAGGAAGAAAAGCCACAAAGGGCAAAGCAAAGCAGTCGAACCCAGAAAGACGCACCCAAACGAACCCGGCGCATCCTCTATCAACACACATTATCAACTATTACGCGCCAAAGCCTCAACGCACCCCGCACCAAACTGAGTTCACTCTCTTTTGCACCTCCGAACCTAATTCGAAACCGGCTCAACCAGGTACTGCTCCAGCTTCCCATCCGGCATCTCATACACGGTCACGCGCACCTTCCTCGTCGGAAAAGTCACATCAAGCACCCGGAACGTCATACCGCCCCGCTTCTCCTCTGCCGCCTGCTTGAAGCTCGTTGGAATCCCCAACGGCTTCAAACTCATCGCAAAATCACTCACCGCCTCAGGCGTAAAGTAATCGCTGCAAAGCCCCGTCAGCTGCGACCGGTCCAGCTTTCCATCCTGCAATCCCGTAAATATCTCCAGCGCCCGCTTCTCCGCTGCCGCCGTATCCTCAGCAGAGGCCGCCCCAGCACCACCACCCAGCATCAGCGGAACAATTTTCCTCGCCAGCGCCCCCGCCGCGCTCGAAGCATCTTCATTCGTCAGCACCGTCACCGCCGCCTTATCGTCAACGAACACGACATTCTGCGCCACAAACCCGGACACCTCCCCGCTATGCGCCACATACTTGTGCCCGTCCCGCACGCCCACCTGAACACCGAACCCATAGCCGGTTCCCTTGCCATTCTTCAGCTTCACCTCAGCAAACATCTCGTCATACGAAGCCTGCGACAGCAACGACCGATTAATCAAACTGATGTTCCACAATGCCAGATTGCTAGCAGGCATCGCCAACTCCCCCGCCGCAAACATCCACCCCTGCCCTTCCAATGGAGCCGGCCGCAGCGGTCCGAGCGCATGCTGGTAATACCCGGTAGGATCCGTCGCCGGCAGCCTGCTCGCATCGGAGTTAAACACTCCCGTCATCTTCAGCGGCTTGAATATCCTCTCCTGCAACTGCTCAATCAGCGGCTTTCCGCCGACAATCTCCGCAATCCGCCCTGCAATCACATAGTTCGTATTCGAGTACTGCCACTCCGTCCCCGGCTCAAAATCCAGCGGCTTCTTCCCCCACACATCCAGAATCCCCTGCGGATTCGTACGTTTCATCATCGAAGTCATCACATAGTCTTCCGGCCAGAAATCCTGATACCCCGACGTCATCGACAGCACCTGCCGAATCGTCACCTCATTAGCCCGCGTAAGCTCCGGCAGATACTTCCCCACCGCATCATCCACCTTCAACTTCCCATCCTGCTGCAGCAGCAAAATAATCGCCGCCGTAAACTGCTTGCTGATCGACCCGATCGAGTACTGCATCCCCGCCTCGGCCGGCATCGGCGCCTCCAGCCGAGCCAACCCATAAGCCTTCACATAAGCAACCTTGCCACCCTCCACCACAGCCACCGAAGCACTCGGCACCCCAGTCGTCTTCAAAACATCCACAGCAGCCGCATCAATCCCGCTGGCCACAGTCGCCGTCACCGTATTCTGCGCAACCCCAGCCACACCGGCGGCAAACAAACAAATCAATCCCGAAGCACCCATCAGACAAACTCGCAAATCTCTCATGCCCGCCAGACTACCAGCGACACCACCACCAAGTCAGCATCTAACCCCACGGTCAAAATCGATCAGCTCTAATCCGCCTTTATCCTCCTTATCATTGTTACGCCGTATCCGTGTCCATCCGCGAAAATCCGCGGTCGATTTCTCCAAAGCCCCCGAATTTGCTACCCTTGCGCCCATGCAATTAAGACACCTTCCGTTCGCGCTAGCACTCACCTGCTCAATCGCTCTAGCCCAGTCCTTCACCCCCATTCGAGAGCAGAAAAATCTCACCCCCGCCGCCATCGCCAAGCTCCACACCCTCGAGCTCCTCAATTCCCTCCCGCCCGGCGAGTGGCGCTTCCACGCCGGCGACATCCCACACGCCGAATCCCCCACCCTCGACGACTCCTCCTGGCAGCTCGTAGCCCCGCGCTCCAAAGCCCCCACTGACGCCGTCTGGTACCGCCGCACCATCGAAGTCCCCAAAACCCTCAACGGCTACGACCTCACCGGCTCCCGCATCTGGTTTCAGTTCCGAGCCAACGCCAACGGCCCCATGCCCGAGATCATCTACTTCAACGGCCGCCGCGTCGCTCTCGGTGACGACCTCGAGCCCATCGTCCTCTTCGACCCCGCCAAGCCCGGCGAAAAGATCCTCGTAGCCGTCAAACTCCTCCACACCGTCGACGAAAAAACCTTCGCCGGAGTCAACCTCAAGATCGAACCTCCCACGGATGCGGGTACCCGCCCCAACCCCGAAGACATACGCATCCAGTGCATCACAGCGGCGAATCTGCTCCCGGCACTCCCCACCCCACGCAAAGACCTCCTCCCCAAAGTAGAAGAAGCAGTAGCCGCCATCGACCTCAAAGCCCTCGAAGCCGGCGACCAAGCCGCCTTCGACGCATCCCTCCGCAAGTCCCAGGACATTCTCTCAACCCTTCAGCCGGTCCTCTCGCAAGCCCGCATCGACCTCGCTGGCAACGCCCACATCGACGCCGCCTGGCTCTGGCCGCGCAGCGAAACCATCGACGTAGTCAAGCGCACCTTCACCACCGCGCTCCAACTCATGGACGAGTACCCCGGCTACACCTACTCCCAATCCGCCGCCCAATACACCGCCTGGATAGCCGAAAAATATCCCAAGATGAACGACGAGATCCGCAAGCGCGTCAAAGAGGGCCGTTGGGAGATCGTCGGCGGCATGTGGGTCGAGCCCGACCTCAACCTCCCCGACGGCGAATCCCTGGTCCGCCAGCTCCTCGTCGGCCAGCGCTACTTCAACCAGCAATACGGAGTCACCGCCCGCATCGGCTGGAACCCCGACTCCTTCGGCTACAACTGGCAGCTCCCGCAAATCTACAAACGCTCCGGCATGGACTACTTCGTCACGCAAAAAATGCACTGGAACGACACCAACCAGCTCCCCTTCCGACTCTTCTGGTGGCAATCCCCCGACGGCAGCAAAGTCCTCACCTACTTCCCCACCGACTACGTCCACGACAACGTCAACCCCACCCGCATCTCCGCCGACTTCGCCGAATCCGCCCAACGCAACCCCGGCACCGCCGAGATGCTCGACCTCTACGGCATCGGCGACCACGGCGGCGGCCCCACCCGCGCCATGCTCGACCAGGCCGACCACTGGATAGCCGCCGACAAAACCGATGCAGTTCCCACCATGCGCTACCACACCGCGCAAGCCTACTTCTCCGCCGTAGAAAAAAACCTCAACCCCGACTCCCCCACCTGGAACTACGACTCCATCGCCAAGGGCTACACCGCCCCTGCCGCCTCCTCCAGCGGAGCCATCGGCCTCCCCACCTGGAACGACGAACTCTACTTCGAATACCACCGCGGCGTCTTCACTACACAAGCCGCGCACAAACGCAACATGCGCACCAGCGAAGTAGCCACTCTCGACGCCGAAAAACTAGCGAGCCTAGCGTGGCTTGATGGAAAGCCCTACCCCGCCGACCAACTAACCGAGAACTGGAAAAAAATCACCTTCAACCAGTTCCACGACTTAGCCGCCGGCTCCGGCATCGGCGTCATCTACAAAGACGCACAAAAGGACTACACCGAGGTCTTCCACTCCGACAAAGAGATCACCGACAACGCCCTGAAGACTGTCGCCGCTCACATCGACACCCAGGTCAAAACCGGCGTCCCTATCCTCATCACCAACTCCGAAGCCTGGCCTCGCTGGGACACGGTGGAGTTCAGCGTACAGATGCCAGATACAACTGGGGGTGTCGAACTCGATGCACGAGATTCCGCTCAACACGTTCTCGCTGAATTCTCCCAAGTCATCAGTCACGACTCTGCCACGCACACATTCCAAATGCTTGCCAGAGTTGAGGTTCCTGCCATGGGCTACGCAGTCCTGAATGCGGTTCCTTTGAAAGGTGGAGTCGACCCTGGTGAAGGAGCTTCGATCATCGAAGATAGTTCGAGCTTCACGCTCTGGGATCCTGAAATTGCTGTCGTCATCAACAAAAAGACCGGTTGCATGACAAGCCTCAAAGCCGGGAAGCCCGGGCCGGCCGGAAAGCCCGAGACTGAATTCTTCCCAGCTAACGCCTGTGGCAATCAACTCCAGACCTTCAAGGACACCCCGAAGCAATACGACGCATGGAACATCGACCCAGGCACCCTCGATGGCACCATGACTCCCATCACCACTCTCGACTCCATCGCCATAACCGACAACGGTCCCCTCCGCAAGACCATCCGCATCACACGCACCTGGCAGTCCTCAAAATTCATTCAAGACATCTCCCTCGACGCCGGAGCCGACACCATCGTCATCGACAACGACATCGACTGGCACGAAACCCACGTCCTCCTGAAAGCCGCCTTCCCACTAGCCGCCACCGGCCCCAAAGCCACCTACGAAATTCCCTACGGCTCCATCGAGCGCACCACTACCCGCACCAACTCCTGGGAGAAAGCCAAATTTGAAGTCCCCGCCCAGCGCTGGGCCGACCTCGGCGACGCCACCCACGGCCTCTCCCTCCTCAACGACGTCAAGTTCGGCTACGACGCCGAGGGCAACACCCTCCGTCTCACCCTCCTCCGCTCCGCCACATGGCCCGACGAAGTCGCCGACAAGGGCCGTCAGCAATTCCGTTACGCCCTCTACCCACACGCGGGCACCTGGAAACAAGCCCAAACCGTCCACCGCGGCTACGAACTCAACGACCCGCTAAAAGCCGAACAAGTCTTCCCCCACACCGGCTCACTCCCCGCCGAACACTCCTTCGTCAGCATCGACAATCCCAACGTAGTCCTCACCGCCGTCAAAAAAGCCGAAGACTCCGACGCCCTCATCTTCCGCATGTACGAGTGGGCCGGCGAACCCACGCAGGTAAAACTCCACATCCCACCCGGCGCCACCAGCGCCACCGAAACCAACCTCATGGAGAAACCCGAAGGCGCCACCCTCAACCTAACCGGCGACACCATCACCGTCCCCATCAAACCCTACGAAATCCTGACCCTCGAAGCCACTTACCCCAACAACCACCACGTAGCAGCGGCGACCCATTAATTCGCACCGTGTTGGGAAAATCTCGGAATCGAGCACCTCTCTCCGCCTACGGAGTAGCTGCAGTATTGAGAAACGGGCATGGCTTCGGTCGCATTGAGAAAGGGCGCGGCTTGAGCCGCGCCCTCGGTGGAAGCGCAGGGCTTTAGCCCTGCGAAAAAGACCACCCCCAAAAGGGGCTTTAGCCCCGGACCGTCCTCAACCCTCACTCGTTCCTCAGCGCAATCACCGGATCCACGCTAGCCGATCGCCGAGCCGGAACAATCGAGGCCACCGCCGCCGCCAACACCAAACTAAACGCAGCAAACATCAGCGACACCCACAACCCGCCGCCCATAGCCGCAAACGAGTGCGCCAGAACCCGCTGCGCCACAAACGTCAGCACCAATCCCGCCACAATCCCCGCGCCAATCATCATCATCGACTCGCGCAACATCAGCGAAACCACCTGCCACCGCTGAGCCCCCAGCGCCATCCGAATCCCAATCTCAATCGTCCGCTGCGAAGACGTAAAGCTCAACAACCCATAGATCCCAATCGCCGCCAGGAGCAACGCCAGCCCGCCAAACATCGTCAGCAGCCAAACCAACAGATGCCGCGCCGCCAGCGAATCCGTCACAAAACTCCCCAGCGTCTCCACCTCATACACCGCCTCCTGCGAGTCCACCGCCCTCACCGCCTCCACCAGCGGAGTCCGCATCGCATCCGGACTCATCTTCGTCCGCACCACAAACACCGCCTCATCCACCGGCTGCTGCGCCATCGGCCGGTACAACACTCCCTTGTTCTCCTCCACCTCCAGCGAATCCCGCCGCACATGTCCAATCACACCCACAATCTCTACCGGCGCCGATTTACTGCCAAACTGAACATGCTGCCCAATCGGACTCTTCCCCGGCCAGTAAGCCTTCGCCAGCATCTCGTCGATCACCGCCACCGCAGGCGTCCCAATCCGGTCCTCCTCGCTGAACCATCGCCCCTGCAGCAGCGGAATCTGCATCGCCGCAAGATACCCCGGCGTAGCCCATCCCCTATCGCTATGCGGTCCCGGATCATCCGGCCCAGCTGGCGGCCGCTCCACAATCCCAAAGCTCCCCGACGGGTGCATCTGGCTCGCAAACGGCGCAGGGAAAACCGCCCCCGCAGCCACAACCCCCGGCTGCCCACTCAATCGCGTCGTCACATCCCGCAAAAAATTCGCCTGTTTCAAATCCTGATTCTTATAGTTCGTCGCATCCAGCGTCACCTTGCCCGTCAACACCGAATCGCTCTTGAATCCCGGATCGACTGTCTGCAACTGCTTTAGGCTCGCGATAAACAAACCGCTCCCTGCCACCAGCAGAAACGCCAGCGCAACCTCCGTACACACCAGCACATTGCGGAACCGCTGCTTCGAAGTCCCCGCCGTCGTGCTCTTGCTGTACTCCGCCAGCTTCAGCGATTTGTGCGTCCGCGCCAGTTGCACCACCGGAGCCACGCCGGCAAAAAACGCCGCCAGCAGGGCCGGATGATCCGGGACCGCATAGCGATAGGGGATGGGC
>Ga0206890_1212_pt1 | contig 16943 bp, 20 predicted proteins | sample Alteio_BWOrgHeat_58_FD_152960 | JGI IMG/M metagenome (GOLD analysis project Ga0206890, IMG submission 152960) | Enriched cells from forest soil in Barre Woods Harvard Forest LTER site, Petersham, Massachusetts, United States - Alteio_BWOrgHeat_Nextera6 ... | reverse complement strand
CCAACAGGAACCCCAAAGCCAGCCCAGCAAACTTTCGCAGCAGCAGGCAGATCAATTGCTGAATGCACTGCAACAGGAAGAAAAAAAGCTCCAGGACAAAATGAAAAAAGAAAAAGGTGTGCCTGTAAAAATGCAGAAGGATTGGTAACCCCTGACCCCTAAAGGGGAACCAAGCATTAAACTTTTGCAGCCAGCTTTCAACCGCTTTAAAAAATTACACGTTGATTTTTAAAACAAAATTGCTCATTGATAAAACGCAGTTGATGTCTTTTGTCCTGCCACATAGTTGGTTCCCCATTAGGGGTCAGGGGTTCAGGGTTTGTGGATAATCTGTCAATATCTTTTTAGTATTCTGAAAAAAAACTGCAATAATTTTTTTTATAGGAGAAATTCTTTTTAATATTGTGTAAGGATTGTGCTTACTAACCCATCCTTTATAAGAGTCCGGCAGCCCACAACCTCGCCGGACTTTTTTTGTGCCTGCTAAAACCCTTTACAGGCAAGGCTTTCAAGCGATAAATATTTTTATGCCGCAGTATTTTATGTTTCACAAGCCGTTCAAAGTACTTTCCCAATTTTCTGAACAAGGCGATAAAAAAACACTTTCTGATTTGTTTTCGCACCTGCCGAAAAATATTTACCCTGTGGGCCGGCTTGATTATGATAGCGAAGGACTACTGATTTTAACAGACGATAAATCACTCACGCACCAATTACTCGATCCTACTTTTGCGCATCGCCGAACGTATTGGGTACAGGTAGAAGGCGCTATTGATGAACAGGCAATAAAAAAATTGGAGCGAGGTGTAACGATAAATGTTGACGGCCAACAATACCGGACAAAAAAAGCGGAGACTAAAATCATAGCTCAGCCGGCAACTATTTCAGAACGCAATCCCCCGATCCGATTCAGAAAAAATATTCCTGATTCATGGATATCACTAACACTCACGGAAGGGAAAAACAGGCAGGTAAGAAAAATGACTGCGGCAATTGGCTACCCCACCCTACGCCTGTTGAGATATTCCATTGGCAATGCAACAATTGATGGTATAAAACCGGGGGAATACAAACTGCTGGATGAGCGGATTAAAACGGAGCTTTTAAGCAAGAGATGACGAGGTCGAATCAAATACTCCAGGAATTTTCAGCATTTTCGCTTATTATTATAACAGCAATATGAGGTGCAGCCCGGATCAAGCCGTGTACGCAATAGCCAACCCGCCACTTATTACCATATTTACGTAGTAAATAACATTAAAAACGGCGAAACGTAAATTCGTTAACTAAATAGTTACTTGCTATTTCGCCAGTATGGTTATTTTTGCGCTGCTAAACAATTATTTGTACATGTTCAATTTAGTGTTATTCGGCCCTCCTGGCAGTGGTAAAGGCACCCAATCAGAAAATATTGTAAAGACATATAAATTACAACACATTTCGACGGGGGACCTGCTTCGCGATGAAGTAAGCAGGCACACCCCACTCGGAACGGAGGCTAAAAAGTATATGGACAAGGGTATGCTGGTGCCTGATGAGGTGGTAATAGGTATGATCAGCGGTAAGATTGACGATATGCCCAGTGCCCGTGGTTTTATATTCGATGGATTTCCCCGCACACGTATGCAGGCCGAAGCGCTGGACAGGCTGCTTGAATTTAAAAACACAAAAATAAACCTGGTGCTGGCCCTTGACGTACCTGAACCGGAATTAATAAAGCGCCTCAAAGGACGGGGAGAAACCTCTGGCCGAAGCGATGATACGATAGATGTGATTACAAAACGCATCAAGGAATACCACCAAAAGACACAACCTGTAGCAAGCTATTATGATGAACAGGGTAAACTGGAGCGTATAACAGGCGACCATACCATACCCGAAACATTTAAAACGTTGTCAAAACACATAACCAAGTATTTATTACCAGTAGCTTAGCATAGTGCCGAAAGGAAATTTTTAACATAGTGGAGAGAGGAAATTTTGTAGATCATATACGTATATTCTGCCGTTCAGGCAAAGGTGGCGCAGGAAGTTCGCATTTCGAGCGAAATAAATTTGACTCGATGGCCGGGCCCGATGGGGGCAATGGTGGGCGCGGTGGCCATATAATACTTCGGGGCAACGCCCAGTTATGGACACTGCTGCACATGCGCTACTACAAAAACGTTCTGGCGAAAGACGGAGAAAATGGTTTAAAAAATAATTCTACCGGCCATGATGGCGCTGACATTATCCTGGAGGTACCTCTTGGCACTGTTGCCAAAGACGCGGAAACCGGGGCGATAGAAGCTGAAATCCTGGAAGACGGGCAGGAAATAATCTGGGTGAAAGGTGGGAGAGGCGGACTTGGCAATGCCAATTTTGCGACTGCCACCAACCAGGCTCCAGATTACGCACAGCCCGGAGAAATGGGATCGGAAGGCCTAAAGGTGTTGGAATTAAAAATACTGGCTGATGTGGGATTGGTAGGATTCCCTAATGCCGGTAAGTCCACCTTACTTTCGGTAGTCAGCGCTGCAAAACCTAAAATTGCTAATTACGCATTTACTACACTCACTCCTCAGTTAGGTATAGTCTCCTACCGGGACAATAAGTCTTTTTGTATGGCTGACTTACCTGGAATCATAGAGGGAGCCGCCGAAGGTAAAGGCCTGGGGCATCGCTTCCTCAGGCATATCGAGCGAAACTCAGTATTGTTGTTTCTTATTCCTGCGGACAGTAATGATCACGCCAAAGAATTTGATATTTTAATTAATGAGCTGGAGCAGTATAACCCGGAATTACTGCACAAAAAAATAATCATCGCGATTAGCAAAAGCGATATGCTTGATGAAGAATTAAAACTTGCTATAGCGGAAATATTGCCAAAGAATATACCTCACATCTTCATATCATCCATTACAAACCAGGGGATAAGTGAATTAAAAGATATGCTCTGGAAGGCGCTGACAGAGCCGGCATAATTTTTCTACCGTGCATAACAAATGAATCTTCACGAACTTTATTAATATTATTCATGGTAGACGTATGAACATAACAACCAACCGGGTAGAGGCATTCAGCGATGGTGTTATATCTATAGTAATTACGATAATGGTATTTAGTATAAAACTTCCCGACAGTGTTATTCACATGTCGGACAAAAGGGAGTTGAAAGAACTATTAGTATTGGCCCCTCAACTTATCGCCTACCTTTTTAGTTTTACGGTACTCGGCATTATGTGGCTTAATCATCATCACCTGTTTCACATGATCAGGATGGTTGACGAAAAGTTTCTTTGGTTGAACCTTCACCTGCTTTTTTGGCTTAGCCTTATACCCTTTCCCACCTATTTGCTGGGGGAAGCGCCATTCCTATCATATTCCGCAGCTATCTACGGCGTTATCTTATTTATGGCTTCTTTTGCTTTTCTGTTGCTGCGGAGGTATGCTATCCGGCATAATTTCTTTTATATAGAAGAAGAACAGGCATTGAACAAAACAATTAACAAGGTAAATAAACGCTCCATTACGAAAAATTATGTTGGCATGGCGGCTTACCTGGCTTCAATTCCCGCATCTTTTTGGTCCTTATATGCAGCTTATGCTTGTTTTGCAGTTGCGCCAATATTATTTTTTATTCCGGACGGAGTGGATGATGAGAAGCTGGCTGAAAAAATAATAGAAAAAAATGACTGATAAAATTGTAAAGCATAAAAATAAATCATGAACCAGGTAACACCTCCTGAATTAAAAAAATGGATCGCCGGAGGCAAAGATTTCCTATTAATAGATATCAGGGAAGATTGGGAACGCGAGCTATACAATATTGGTGGCACACACATACCGTTTGGCGAGCTGATAGCCAGGATGAACGAAATACCCAAAGACAAAGAAGTAGTCCTCTATTGCGAAAAAGGGATAAGAACTGTGCTTGCCATACAACGGCTCGAAACATCCGGTTTTCATAATCTCATTAATCTTGCGGGCGGCATGAGCGCATGGAAAGGACAGGCATAGCATATTTACCTTTTCAATTCCAAACTGGCACCATTATCCGTGACGATAAGTTTGTGTTCTACACCCAATGTTAGTGTATAATTTACATCCTGGTGCCCGCACGGGAAATTAAAACAGACCGGGTAATCATATTCTTTTACCTTATCCCATATTATCTCTTCAATTGTTTGCCCAAATGGACGCTCTGTATCCTGCATATCTGTGAAGCCTCCCACTATTAACCCCGTGATATTATCCAGCTTGCCCGCCCGCTTCAGGTTCAGCAACAAACGATCTGCATTGTACAAGTATTCACCTATGTCCTCTATAAAAAGAATTTTGTCTTCAGTATCCACTTCAGATGCAGATCCGGTGAGATGTGCCAGTATGGCAAGGTTCCCACCAGTTAAGACAGCCTTTGCAACCCCGGAGCGATTATACACAGAATGACTAACATGATAGTGTATTGACTCGCCTGTTAATGCAGCATACAGCGTTTTAAGATAGTCTTCATCCTGTGTTTCCGGTTTGAACGCCCCGCACATCGGGCTATGAAGTGAGGGCATTTCAAAACGCGACTGAAGATGGTTTTGTAATACGATAATGTCGCTGAACCCACATATCCACTTAGGATTTTTAAGGAAAGCTTTAAAGTCAATATCATCAATGATACGGCTCATACCATACCCTCCGCGCCCCATCAATATTGCATCTATATCCGGGTCATCCAGCATTGCCTGCAGATCCATAAGGCGATCCTCATCTGTACCCGAGAAGTAAAAATGTTCTGTTCCCACCGTCGCTCCCAACCTTACTTCAAAGCCCCATCGCTCTAAAATGGTAACGGCATAGGTAACCCTTTCATTAGCTACATAGCCTGATGGGCAGGTGACTCCAATGACTGAACCAAGTTTGAGAAATGGCGGATGTAGCATAAATTAAAAAGTAAAAAGTTAAAGATAAAAAGGGGTACGGAAAGATAAAACTAAGGCAAAAATCCTACATACACTTCATCACCTCTTATCTCTACCGGATAGGTAAACAGTTTATAGCCTTCACCGCTTGTATTCCTGCCGGTAGAGGGATCAAACCGGTATTTATGTTCCGGGCAAACTATACGCCCCAGGGCATCCAGCCAACCTTCGCATAAAGGGGACCCGGCATGCGGACAGGCTGCAGTAAACGCATAGGTGGCATTGTTCCTTTTTAATAGACCAATTCTCCTGCCGGCTACCGTCACCTCCGTCAGCTTATGATCCGCAAGGGAAGAAGCGGAAATCTGTTCTATTTTATGCCAGGTAAATCCAACCATTGAAAGTGCCCATTACAATTCATTCAACATGACATTTTACACTGTTCAAAGTTATTAATAAGCTGAACAGGTAGCACTCTTTAAGTAATTGCGTCTCGTCATCCATGGGAACTCTGGGTATGACAGCCTATTTTACCTTTAATGAATAGTACTGTTTAAACCAGTTAGGAACATCTTTTTTATTAATCTTATCCCATAACTTCCGATTGCCGGTCTTTTTGAAGTGAGCAAACAATTTAAAATCCTGTCCGTTTTCAGAATTATCAAAATAGAATGCCTGGTAGGCAACCTGGGATGCTTCAAACAATAGTTCCAATGAGCGGTAATACCTGCTTTCTATTTTATCCGGCGGCACATCATGGCCGCCCTTTATTTTTCGTGATGCTACTCTGAATTTATTAATCTCAGGAGTTTCAGTGGAAACAAAATAAAGATAGACTTTATATCCATTGTTTGTCGCATCACGCATTATATCCAGCTTTGAAGGATGTGAGAAAACCGTTTCAAATGAGAATTTCTTCTTCTCATGTAAAAGTTTTTTCCGTAGAAAATCAGCTATTATCTGCGCAAGTCGCTCATCTGCTTTTTTATTTTTTAACGTAATGACGGATTCATTCAGGGAGTATGATTTCTTGAAAGTATCAGCGGTGAATCCGGTGCCTGTAAGACCTGAATCCAGGGCTATTGCAGTGAATTCTTTGTTAGTAGTTTCGATATTGTAATCAATCAAAGTAAAAGCATTATATCTTAATTTCCAGGCAATATCATCCGCATTTATATACACCCCAAAATCTATTGGCCTGTCATTTATTTTAAGATCTTTAACGTATTGTATCACAGTACTTTTACCTGATCCATTTGGCCCGGCAAAAATCCTCAGGCGTAAACTATCAGGGGGATTAGTCAAGTTTGATGCCATTGGGTGTCTTAACCGACTTTATTAGGGAAATTTTTTCAATAGTGCCATCGGCAAATATTTTCACTACCCACCCGTCTTTTGCAATCACATTGTACCCCATTATCTGCATTGTTTCTTCAGCAGCTTTACGTATCCCGCGTTTGGCAGCGCTAACCAGCAAACGCTTTGTCAAATAAGGCCTTCTTTGATTGGCATCAATTCCTTTTTTTATTGTTGCAGCATTCTTCCTCATGGTGTATAAAGGTACAATTTTTAAAACTATCCGGCAATTTTTCGCCGGGCAGTGAAATGCCCGGTAAAGATGCTTTTTAAATTAACGACATTACTATTCCTTTGTTATCCCCATTTTACTCCCGTTCACTGAATGGTAAATGCCCACCTGGTTGCCAAAGATTTTTGCGAAGCCTTTTACATCATCGCCGGTCCAGCTATTGTTCATTTCTCCGTACGAGCCGAATTTGTTATTCATGAGATCATGCGCGCTTTCTATGCCATTAAGGATAAATCTATGAGGGAGCAGGGTAACAAACACTTTCCCGGAAACAGTCCGTTGGCTATCTTCCATGAATTTTTCAATATTACGCATGGTGGGGTCGAGCATCATGCCTTCATGCAGCCAGTTACCATACCAGGCGCTTAGCTGATCTTTCCAGTATAGCTGCCACTTGGTGAGGGTGTGTTTTTCAAGTAAGTGATGGGCCTTGATAATAATAACGGGAGCTGCAGCCTCAAAACCTACTCTGCCCTTTATGCCAATGATGGTATCGCCTACATGTATCTCGCGGCCTATGCCGTAGGGCTGGGCTATGGATTGGAGATACCGGATAGCAGCAACCGGGTGTGAAAAATTCAATCCATCAACATCTTTTAGTTCGCCTTTTTCAAACAGCAATTCTACCTGCCGTGGCTCTGTCTGTGAAATTTGTGTAGGCCAGGCGTTTTCGGGCAGGTAGTCCTTACTGGTGAGCGTTTCTTTTCCACCCACTGATGTACCCCAAAGTCCTTTATTAATACTGTACTGCGCCTTTTCAAAATTCATTTCGACGCCATGTTCTTTAAGAAATGCGATCTCGGCATCCCTACTTAAACGCATATCGCGTATGGGGGTGATAATCTCTATGCCGGGTATTATGCTTTGAAATACCATATCAAACCTCACCTGGTCATTGCCCGCACCGGTGCTGCCATGCGCCACATAATCTGCATTTAGCTCCTTGGCATATTCCGCTACAGATATGGCTTGCACCATGCGTTCTGCACTTACACTCAGGGGATAGACTGCATTTTTCAGCACATTGCCAAAGACAAGAAATCTGATACAACTGGCATAATAGGCATTTGTTACATCTACTACTTTGAAAGAGGACACCCCCAGCTTATAAGCACGCGCCTCGATGTTCTTAAGCTCTTCATCGCTGAAACCACCTGTCTGTACGGTAACTGCATGTACTTCAAGGTTTTTTACCTGCGATAGATAAATGGCGCAGTAAGTGGTGTCTAAACCACCGCTATATGCTAAAACAACTTTTTTCATTAACAGTTAAGTGATTGAATGTGCTATATTAAAGAAACAAGCTGGTAAATAACCCATGCATGGATATTAAGAAATTGTTTTTTTTCAGGTTTCTCAAAAAGCGGGATTGCTTGGAACGAAGGAATCGTGCGTAAACATGCTCTTTCTTCTTAAACTCCGACGCAGTTTCTTCAGGGGTGTAGTGGTCCTTGGGATCGTATAGCATGGCGGTGCACAAGCAGTTCTTCCTGCCCTTGCTCATCAATATCTCATGGTTTACGCAGCTTTTGCAACCCTGCCAGAAAGCTTCGTCCTGGGTAAGCTCTGAATAGGTGACCGGTTCGTATCCCAAATCGCTGTTAATTTTCATGCCTGCTATAAGCGCATCTGAATTATAGTCATAATGCCGCACCCCCGGCATCAGTGGCCTGAAAGCATTACGCCAGTATTCATCTCCCATCACACTAAGCGCGCCTAGTGTGTGACCGTGATATGCATTGTTGCAGCTGATAATATCAGTGCGGCCTGTGGCGCGGCGCGCCAGCTTAAGAGCGCCTTCCGTAGCCTCAGTACCGGAATTAGTGAAGTAAACACAACTAAGCATTTCGGGCATATGGCGGGCAATCAGCTCTGCATACTTTACTTGCGGGCTTTGCACCAGTTCACCGTACACCATCACATGCAGGTACAGGTCTGCTTGTTTTTTGATCGCCTCTGTTACAGCAGGATGGCCATGCCCAACGTTGCAAACACTTATACCGCCGATCAGGTCAAGGTATTTATTACCCGCAACGTCGTACAAATAGTTGCCTGATGCAGAAACAATTTCCAGCCCTACGGGAGATGGAGAAGTTTGTGCTACGTATTGCTGGAATAGCTGGCGGTTGTTCATTTTATAGTTGTAAGTCGCAATTGCTGCGGAATTAGTTAAAAGTTACCGGTTGAGCTTATCCAGATAAATCTTGTAGTTTTCATCATCAAAGCAAACAAAAATCACTTCATTAAGTACGCCTGGATTTAATGCAATAAAATCTTTGACGGTAACTACTGCAATCTCAGCGGCAAGTTGTTTTGGAAAACTATAAATACCTGTGCTGACATTAGGGAAGGCAATCGTTTGAATAAGGTTTTGAGTGGCAAGGTGCAGGCTGTTGAAATAAGCTTTATGCAGCAGTTTTTCTTCGTTGTCTGTGCCACCATACCATACCGGGCCTACCGTGTGCACGATAAATTTGGCAGGCAGTTTGTATCCTTTTGTGATCCTGGCTTCACCGGTTTTGCAGCCATTTAGTTTACGGCATTCTTCCAGCAATTCCCTGCCAGCGGCGCGGTGAATAGCGCCATCAACACCGCCGCCCCCCAATAATGAAGTGTTTGCCGCATTAACGACAGCGTCAACGGCTAGTTTTGTAATATCGCCCTTAAGAACCGAAATCTTCGTCATACCGCAAGTGCTTATATTGGTTCCAGGTTTATTTCCTTAGCTTTTTCTATCAACAGTTTATAGGCTGCTTCATAATTGTTGGGAATGACCCCATCCAGAATTGCTTCCCGTACAGCCGTTTTGAGCACACCAACTTCGCGGGAAGGGGCCAGGTTGAAAATACGCATGATCTCGTCACCTGTGATTGGCGGCTGCCAGTTACGGATTTTATCATTTTCCTCGACTTCTTTCAGCCTTTGTTTTACTATCTCAAAGTTTTCAAGGTAGCGTTTTACTTTTACCTTGTTCTTTGAAGTGATGTCACTTTCGCATAGGATCATCAGGTCATCAATTTCCTCGCCCGCATCAAACAATAAGCGGCGCATCGCGGAGTCGGTAATATCTTCTTTGGTAAGGCTGATGGGACGCAAATGCAGTAATACCAATTTTGCCACATACTTCATTTTCTCGTTAAGCGGTAGTTTTAGTTGCTTAAATATGCGGGGCGTCATGCGTTCCCCTATTACTTCATGGCCATGAAAGGTCCAGCCCGCACCTTCTTCAAAACGCTTTGTAGCCGGTTTGCCGATATCGTGAAGCAACGCAGCCCATCGCAGCCAGAGATCATCGCTTTTTGTAGCAACGTTATCTATTACCTGGAGCGTATGGTAAAAATTGTCTTTATGCCCCTTTCCTTCCATGATCTCAACGCCAGCAAGGTCTACAAACTGAGGAAAGAATTCTTTGAGCAGCCCGCTTCTAAACAGCAGGTCAAGGCCAATGGATGGCCTACTTGCTGCCATTATTTTATTTAGCTCATCAGTTATTCGTTCCTGTGATACTATTTTTATCCGTTCTCTATTCCGTTGGATTGCTTCAAATACCCCAGGTATGATAGTAAAGCCTAATTGGCTGGCAAATCTTATAGCCCGCATCATACGTAGCGGGTCGTCGGAGAATGTAACATCGGGGCCAAGCGGGGTGCGGATGATCTTATTTTCCAGATCTTCCATACCATTGAACGGATCTATCAGCTTGCCATAATCGTCTCTATTAAGGCTTATGGCTAGTGCATTTATGGTAAAATCCCTGCGTAGCTGGTCATCTTCTATAGTGCCGGGCGCTACTTCGGGCTTCCTGGAATCGGCGCTATATGATTCCTTACGCGCGCCTACGAATTCGACATCAAAATCATTCAGCCTGAATTGCGCAGTGCCAAAAGTCTTAAAGAAATTTACCTGTGGTTTATTGGGCAAGGTTGCAGCTACTGCCTGCGCAAGCGCTATACCATCCCCAGTACAAACAATGTCAGCATCTTTTGTAGCCCTGCCCAAAAGCTTATCACGCACAAAGCCGCCCACCAGGTAGCAGCTTACCTCCATTTTTGTGGCAGCAACACCGATGCATTCAAATAAATTAAGTTCGTCGGTAGAGCAAACAATATCCATAAAGCGGTAGCAAAGCTATGGTTTTGGATGATTTGTTCGCTGGCAACGTGGGAAAAACTACTAATGAAAATCTCAATGAATTACAATACTTGCAGTTTTGAAAAATGCAACCCATTTCTTTTTTATATCCTCGGGCACTTTTTTTTGCCTTATGGCCCTAAAATTAATATATGTTTCATTTGATCCTTCCAATATTTGCCACACCTGTGATTCCGGAGCGTCCGCGCTGCATTCTATTTTGAAAATTATCCAGGGATATTTTGCGTGATCATCCTTTTCAATAAACGTAAGTTGTGCAGACGGGCATGTTTTTTTTGCCTGCTCAAACATTATATTCATCGTAGCGTCGACCGGAATGTTTTTAGAAGACGGATATACCATCACAGTGCCAATTTCTGTCCAATTGTCAAACGTTTCATTACTTTTCAAAAGCTCAATAACTTTCCTATCATCATCTGCCTGGTTACTAGCTATTCTCCACCCTTCGGCATCGGGCCAGTCAAGCCTCAGCGATTCGTTTTGGGCTTCGCTTGTTTTAGGTGAGCTGCTTATATCTTGACAGTATTGGCGCAGGAATTTTTGAGATCGTGTGTCGCCTAAGTCATTTGCCTTTGATAAATCATAGCACCCTCCTTTTGTATCGCCGGCCTGCAATTTTACCTGTCCGCGCATAAAATACGAAGAAGCATTGTCAGGGTCAATTTTTAATGCCATATCAAAATCCTGAATAGCCCCCTTGATGTCTTCGACTTTAAGCTTTGCAATTCCTCTGTTTGTATATGCTTTGGTAAAATCAGGTTTCAGATCTACTGCTTTATCAAAGTCAGCTATGGCACCTTCATAGTCTTCTATATACATTTTGGAAGTTCCACGATTAAAGTAGGCATCGGTATATTTTGGGTCACTTTTGATTGCATTGTCATAATCTAAAATTGAAGCTTTAAACTCTCTGCTGTTGGCTTTTTCATTTCCATTGTTATAATAATCATGTGCGGTCTGCCCGTTTGCCGACATAGAAATCGTCAATGATGCAACTATTAAAAGCTTATTCATCATTCGTTTGTTTATATTGTTACAATTGAAACTGTATCAAATATAGTTATAGTTGCAGAATTTTAAGAAATAGAACATTTCATTTCCTTAAGACCACCATCTCCCCCTCATCATTTATCCTCACTAACCTTGAAGGTGAACTTATCCTTTCATCATCCTGCCGGTATCTTACTACGTAATCTACATTATCAATAATAGCTTTCTCCACCATTTCATATATAGATGGCGTAGCCTGTCCGCTGATATTAGCGGAAGTGGAAATGATGGGTTTCCTGAGCCGTTTTATCAGCGCTTTACAAAAAGGGTCGGTCGTAACACGGATCGCGATGCTGCCATCCTGGTTCACGACGTTGGAAGGAAAGCCAAGCGCGTTTTCATAAATGACTGTTGTAGGCCGCTCAAAGCTTTCTATGATCGCTATAATATCCGGCGGCGGTGCGGCTACGTACTGTATTACATCGCGGGCATCTGCCAGCAGTATAATCATGCTTTTTTCTTTTGGGCGGCGCTTTAGAGTAAATATTTTTTCTACTGCCGCTTCGTTAAGCGCATCGCAGCCCAGTCCCCAAACCGTGTCGGTGGGGTATAGTATTGTTCCCGCTTGCTGTAAAGTATGGATACAGCTTTTTATATCGTTTTCGAAGTCCACCATAATAACTGTTCGTTTGTTATTTCTAATGCGCACCGGAAATGTCCTTCAGGGCAGGCCTTATGCCCATGCAGCCCACATGGGCGGCAATAGAGGCGGTCTGCTATTTCAACAACCCTTCCATTTTCACGCAGTGGCCCAAAACCAAAAGCAGGGACCGTGGAGCAAAATACTGCAGTAATAGGTGCATTGATAGCGGATGCAAAATGCAGTGGGGCTGAATCATTCGTATAATTCATTTCAGCCCGCTGCATCAGGGCCGCTGATTGCAAAAAACTAAGCGTTCCGCAAAGGTTTTTCACATTTTTGTGCAGATTCCCGTTTAATATGGAGTCTGCCAGCAAACTATCAGCAGGCGCGCCCAACAAATAAATAGCGTGAGACGCCGGGAGCAGGCTGATTAATTCTATCCACTTTTCTTTCGGAAATTGCTTAGTGAACCATACCGAGGACGGTGCAACACATACATAGGGAACGGTTTGGTATTGTTTTACCAGATCATAATCCGCAACACCGGGATATAATTGCGGTAATGAAGCATCATGGTCAGTAATATCATCTATCAGTTCCTGGTTTCGCTGTACCTCATGGATGAAGTTTTGGGTATAAGGGGCTGAGATGATATGCTTTACTTTTTTGGTATAGCAAAAAGAAAATGGGTTTTTATCGAATCCAGCTTTATGCTTTGCCCCTGAGAGAAATGTAATAAAACCTGAAGTGCTGAAACGGTGAATATTTATAATATGCGTGTAATGCTCTTTTCGTACCCGCCACGCTATTTTTAACAGGTTCCTGTTTTTGTGATCTTGCTTATCCCAAACCAGCAGATTTTTTATTAAAGGGTGATTTTGCAGCAACCCCTCATTCCCTTTGCGCAGAAGGAAGTCTATTTGCGCACCCGGATAATGACTATGTAGTTTTTCAATAATAGCCGTTGCCAAAACAACATCGCCCGTGAATGCGGTTTGAATAATGAGGAATTTATTCATTTAGGCAATAATACGGCAGGATGATAAAATAATTGCCGGAAATGTAAATAATTCTCCCTAATTGTATATTTCTATTTGAAATAAATAGGGGGATTATTCCTTTTACCTGTCTTCTTTTTACATTGGGTTTCGGAATAACGCAGTTGTATTAGTTTTTGAAGTTTTTAACAAGAAAAAAGCCGCATTTTAATTTTTTGGCGCTAAATTTGTTTTTTTACGTGAACCCAAGAAGTAAATTTTTATAAAAATGAAAAAGGCAATCCTTTCATTAGGTATATTATTGTTGTCTGCCGGCGTAACCATGGCACAGCATAAGAAAAAAGACAAAGATAATACCGATGCCCCTCAAACTGTAACCACCAATACCTCAACAACCAGCACAACAACGCCGGCAACGAGCTTAAAGGCTGATGATATGGCATTCTCTGATATGAGCCACGATTTCGGCACTGTTGCTGAAGGCCCCGATGCAGTTACTGAATTTACCTTTAAGAATACTGGTAATGAGCCGATAATTATCCAAAAAGCACAGCCTTCGTGTGGATGTACAGTACCTTCCTTCTCCAACGCTCCGGTACCACCCGGCCAAACGGGCACTATTAATGTGGCCTACCATACTAAGGGGAAGCCAATGCCATTCACCAAAACAATCACCGTGGTATCTAATGCAGGAACTAAGGTGCTTACTATTAAAGGCATTGTGGAGAAGGCGCCCACCGGCTCCGTTCCTGAAAATATTTCAATGATAAAAACCAATTAATAACGCTAAATTTTAATCTTAACCACACAACAAACTGTATGAAAAAAATCTTTGTTACATTATTCTGCCTTTCACTAAGCACAGCCGCATTGTATGCGCAGGACACTAAAAATGCTCCGGCTCCTAATCCTAACAATGCAGCTCAGCCACAACAGCAAGCTACACCTGCTGCGCCCGCTGCCCCGGATCCTAATGCCGGCAGCTTCAAATTTAAAGAAGAAACCCATGATTTCGGAACTGTTCCGGAAGGACCACTGGCGGAATATGATTTCGAGTTCAAGAATGAAGGCAAGAGCCCGATAGTAATTACCGAAGCTCATGGCTCATGCGGCTGCACTGTTCCGAGCTGGCCACATGAACCTATTTTGCCAAAAAAGAAAGGTGTGATCCATGTTGCCTATACTACAAATGGCCGGCAGGGTATGATCAACAAAGACGTGATCATTACTTCAAATGCACAGCAGAGCCCCATGAGGTTACATATCACGGGTAATGTTACCCCAAAACCAGCAGCACCTGCACCAGCACCAGCGACAACGCCACCACCTCCCGCAAATAAATAGTGCGCATACCACATTACTGAAGATAACAAAATAGTTGGCTTTATGCCAACTATTTTAAAATACACAAGTTTTGCCTAATATAACAAGTTCTATGAAAAAATTACTTATCGCTTTATTTTGCCTGTCAATAGGCAGTTTTACGCACGTGAATGCGCAAAGCAAACAGGATATAGGTGGGCAAAAAATCGAAGGCCCCCAATTTAAATTTGAAGGTGGAGACACACATGATTTTGGTGTGATACCAAGGGGGCCAATCGCCAACACTACATTTGAGTTTACAAATGTGGGAAACGCGCCCATTAATGTCATGAACGTCACACCATCATGCGGATGTACCGGTGTGGATTGGATAAAAACCCCTGTATTGCCTGGGCAGAAAGGGTGGATCAAACTGGGGCTAAAAACGGAAGAGCAGCACGGTGTTTTTAATAAAGAAGTGTACATACAATCCAATGCAAGGGTACCGAATGGCGATAAACGTTATACGCTTTATATTAAAGGGAATGCCGTAGGGGGCGATACTAAGTGAGGGTTGACGACCCCTCGGACACTAAATGAAGTGCTTTGAGAATAGAACATGGAGCTTTTGGATAAATATCTTTAACATCAAAAAACTCTAAAAGAAACCCCGAACTGTGATGCCTTTGATCATCGCACGTTCTCTTTTTTTGGGTACTGGGGTTATAGACTCAAACCTAATTGATATTCAATCCAAGCGTAAAGCCAATGCAAGGCTTTCCTTCATAAACCCATTGGTTTTTGTTTTCATCAAGTAAATAGTTCGGACCAAAAGAAAAGCCGACCGTAAGCTTTTCGACTGCCACATTCGCGGATATGCCGCTGATAAAAATTACACCTTCATACTCGATATCATCATTGAGCTCATTAAGCGTAGTTCCGTCAATTAATGTGTTGCCAATACCAGCAAACAATCCTGCGCTAAAGCCCAGGTGTTTTACTTTTTGCTTATAGACATTCAGAGGCGTACGTTTATAATTCACTTTATAAGCATCAACGCGGTACCCGCCAAATAGCGCCCCGTTGAAATTGGCTGTGATTTGGTTAGGCACTATACCAGAATATGGCCTGTAATTAACGGGTATTGTTAATACATCGAGGTCAAACGAAGGTTTGTAAAACGTGTGCGATATCTTATTGTCTTTAAATTTTCTTTGAAGGCTGGTATAATTGACTCTTTGCTTTGTGAGCACAGCGGTGGAATCTTTAAATTCCAGAACCGGAAATACTGCAATTGTATCATCGTCAATCCTTAAAACATATACTTCCGTCTTTTTAAGCATGCTGGTTCTGTATATACCGTCGTTAAAGCCATACTTTGAACCCTCCTGGAGAAGAGAGCAGCTGCTCATAAAAATTGAAAATAACACTAATATAGATGCAAATATGATTATGCGGAAGGTCATTATAAAAGTTGTATTTATTACCTAATAAAAACAATGCCAACTATAAAATGTTATCTTTCCAATCTTCTTGTTAATTTTGGGTAAACAATGACCAGATAATATATGTCGCAAAGCAAATTGATTACGATGGATGAGTTTACCATCCAGGAGACACGCAAGTTTCCGCAGGCAACAGGCGAATTATCTTCCCTGCTCAGGGATATCGGCCTTGCTGGAAAAATAGTAAATAAGCAGGTTCGCAAGGCCGGCTTGGTGGACATTTTGGGCAAGCATGGCGCAACAAATATCCAGGGAGAAGAACAGATGAAGCTGGATGTTTTTGCCAATGAAACCCTCATAAATATTTTAAAGAACAGCGCCGAATGCGCAGGTATAGCTTCTGAGGAAAACGACGATCACGTTTCGTATGAAGATACGTTCTCAGCCAATTCCAAATACGTAGTGCTTTTTGATCCCCTCGACGGTTCCAGCAACATTGATGTGAATGCGCCAATAGGCACCATATTTGCTATTTACCGCCGGGTAAGTGAACTCGGTAAATCTTGTACACAAGATGATTTTCTGCAGCCAGGCAACCGCCTTATGGCCGCCGGCTATGTAATATATGGTTCCAGTACCATGATGGTATATGCTACCAAGCTGAGTGTTAATGGATTTACCCTCGAACCATCTATTGGAGAATTCTGCCTGTCTCATCCAAATATTAAATGTCCTGAAAACGGCAAAATATATTCAATAAACCAAGGCAACAGCGTTAAGTATAACGATGGAATGCAGGCATATCTCAATTACTGCATGGAGAGCAATAAAGCGGAAGGCAGGCCCTATTCTCATCGCTACATTGGCTCCATGGTGGCAGATATGCACCGCACACTCATAAAAGGCGGTATCTTCATGTACCCCTCTGATTCG
>Ga0206890_1189_pt2 | contig 16971 bp, 11 predicted proteins | sample Alteio_BWOrgHeat_58_FD_152960 | JGI IMG/M metagenome (GOLD analysis project Ga0206890, IMG submission 152960) | Enriched cells from forest soil in Barre Woods Harvard Forest LTER site, Petersham, Massachusetts, United States - Alteio_BWOrgHeat_Nextera6 ... | reverse complement strand
AATCTATAGGCGCTAATTTAAATCCGCTGGCAAATGATCTGCAGATAGACCTCGTCAATTCCTTCTCATTTGGGGCAGGGGCGAATGACCTGCCCTACTATAAGTTATTCCGCACCATGGACAATGGCTCTTACTACAATGTCATCCTCAATAAAGATTATGCCATCTTACTCACTAGTAATTTTGTTTTGAACAATCACCACCGCAACCAGGTAGATGGCTCGCTCACCTTGTCCTTCCCCCAGTTTACAGTCAATTATTATAATGATGGCGGCGTACCATTTTACCTCATCCCTGTTGCCGATAACCTTGACCGCTACTGGACCGGCGGCCTTGCGGTATTCGTACATAATAAGAGCGATTTCAAGAGCGCCTACAACAGCGTGGAGGCCAGCTTCGACCAGTTTACGGGCTATAGCCCCCTGTTATTTGAGGCCAGCAGCATGTTAGGTATTTATATGCCCAATTACAATCTGCAATATGATGAAAACACCCATGAGCCTAAAACGGTCAACTATAACACTTCCATGTACGACATCAAGGTATTCCCCATGAAGGGATATGGAATAGAGGCGGGTGCAATGGGGTCTTTAAAAGACAGGTCTTACCGGAAGAAAAAGGAATACTATTTCGGCCTGCAGGACATTATTCATGTAAAAGGTGGTTTTTCGCTCCACCCAAACAACGACACACAGCATTTTTTCTTAGGAGGTATTTACAATAACGCAAGCAATGTCAGTTTATAAGACGATACCGTTTTGGATAGTTGTAATAGCATGCTGCGGGTGCTCCCCTAAAAATATTGCTTTTAGCACCAATGATTTTAAAAGTGGCCAGTTTTACCAGGCTATGCCGGCCATATTAACCAAAGAACTAAAAATTGATTCCGTAATTATTTATGAAACCACTTTTGAAGAAAAGCCAACTGAAGGATATTACCATGTGGACTATTCTGAAGTAAACGCGCAAAATGACAACAATATACTTCATTATAAACCATACAAGGGGTATTATCAGAAACTGTATATTTTAAAATTAGTTACGGAGCCCAAGGATTCCGTCACCATATATTATTCCATCAAGTACAATGCTTTTGACCAGTGCATAGGCTTCGGGCCTTCCTACCTCGGCTTTATTGACGAACATAAAGGCCTGCTGTATTTCTATCATGAATTATACACAAGGACTAAAAAGAACGCCTTTAGCCTGAGAAAAAGCAAGCGGCAACTTGGACTGTATATGAACGCCAACGAACTGCGCCCCTATAAAAGCATCAACATTCAAAAACTGATTGTGGAAAAATCATTTGAAGTAGGCAACAATGTGCTCATAGACATTCCACAAATATTCAGAGATTCTTTTGCGCTAAATTTTCAATATTTAAATACAGAGAAAATAAATTGAAGAATAGCCTAAAAGAGCAAAATAGTATGAGTCCTTCGAAAATAGTATTGTCCAAACTTTGCCGCTGCTTCTTCCTCTGCCATACTTAAAACAAGAGGCCATCTCACCTTGAGACGGCCGCTTGCATTGCTGTTAAATTTATCAACGAATATTCATTACTTCCCACTGGGTTCCAGGTCCATAACGGCGCGTCTGTCTTCATGCCTGCCTTCGCTGGTTTTGTTGCTTTCTACCGGTGAGTTAGCGCCGTGTCCTACTGTTTTCAACCTGCTGGGGTTAACGCCCAGCTTGGTGAGATGTTTTTTCACTGCTTTTGCACGTTTCACAGATAATACCTTATTATATTTCTTGGTGCCAATGATGTCAGTATAACCATTGATGACGATTGTTTTGGTTTTATCTCTCTTCATAATCCCTGCGGCTCTTGCCAGTTCAGCATAAGAATCTCTGTGAACGGTGGTTTTGTTAAAGTCAAACAATATAGGTTCAGAAATGTCTGTTTTTTCTTCAACAACGGGAGGAGGTGGCGGAGGTGGTGCCGGCGCCACTAGTGTAAAGTCTGAGCCGTTCGCCGTACAATTATTTACCCTGGCGACAATGCCCGAATATGTCCCTTCACAGAGGTTGTTTATGGTTATTGAATTGTCCGGGTTCACCATACCTGTAAAAGCCGTCTGCGGGCTGCCATTCAGATTATAATTTATTGTAGCTGACTTTCCTGCGTTTAATCCGTCGAACTTAACACCTCCATCACATTTGCCCGATGCTGAAGGGTTTACAGGATTTTGGCCGGTGATGCGGATAATCGGGTCGGCAAGTGTTACTGTTGTGCCTATCGCAGTCTTTCTTCTTATCGTTGCTGCTATACCAGTGTAGGTGCCGGCGCACAGATTAGGGATATTTACCTGGCCCTTGTCATCCGCTGTCGAAACAATTTTAGTTGCCGGTGTGCCATTCAAACTATAGTCTACAGTTACAGGCATATTGGGCGTTAAACCACGAAGCGCCATACTGCCATCGCATAAACCACATTGTGAAGGAGAGCTTTGGTCAATAGAAGTGATTACTAAGGGCGAGGGATGCTTCTTGCAGAAGAAGAAACGCACCCCGATATTTATTCCGTATTCCTGGTTGGTACTTGCCGTTACACTTTTCAGTACGGAAGTGTAATTGCCTATTCCGTCGGTAAGTTGATAATTGCTTTGAGCGTTATTTTTAAAGGGCTGCACCATATAGTACACTCCAAAATTCAATGCAACATAATTGGACAAATAATAGTTGATAGAGGGCTGAACCAACAGGCCCACAGAGCCCGTAGTGTAAGAGGAATTACCAGTCCGTGTAGTTGGGGTCAGGTTGTCGCCTACATTAAAGCCCAGCGCGCGTTTGGCGCTGAAATACTCCTGCAAATTACCATTGGGGTTATTTTTCAGGAACTCTGCTTTGGTGATCATCCAGTCATTTACTGAAGGAGTTGGCGAGTTATCATATACTGATATGGTTCCGCCGTCATTCTGCTCAAACTTATAAATAGCTTCATAGTTAAACGAGCCATTAGCGGTATAGGCGTTCTGCATCTGGATGTTGAACAAAGCGCCTGCGTCTGCTGTGAAGCCCCAGTGTTTGGAAAAACGTGTTTTGTATTTCAGTACTAATGGTACATTGATATTCGTAGAGTTGATCGTTTCACTTATATTATTGCCTGTTACTACCTGGCGGTATATATTCCCATTACCATCGGTAGACTGGTATTCTACATGATAATTATTGAGTGAAGCAAATCCATTCTGCTGCATATACATAATTCCTGTTCCCAGGCCAAAATGCCGCTTCTTGCCAAAGAAAAAACCTAATTGGGCGTCTCCACCAAAAGAGCTGCCATTATTGTAAGTAAGTTTCCCGGTATTGATATTCACCCCATTAAGATAGTTGCCTCCAGTATTTGCAGTAGTAAACATTTGGCTGGCTCCTCCGCCGAGTACATTGACGTCAACCACCCACCTGGATAGCAGGCTGTCTGCATGATTATGACGGTTAGGTTCCTGTGCCATTACTGATGCTGAAATACTGACAGCCATTAACAACGATAAAAGTTTCTTCATTTTTTCTTATTTTTTAGTTGAAATTTTAGGTTAAGTTTAAGAACGATGACAAACAACCCATATGTCACAGATTATTTTGCCATCGTTCTTTAGTTTAGTTTTTTACAAATCTTGCAGAGGCTATCTTAATACCATCATTATTACATGTGACCAGGTATGACCCTGCTGGCAGCATACTTACATCAATAACCGCTTTATTGTCGGCAGCCATTACCGTATTCACCTGTTGCCCCAGTACATTCCAGACTGCTACTTCTATGCTTCCTTTAACTCCGGCGCTTATAACCACATTAATATAGCTGTTAGCGGGGTTTGGATAGACTGAAATGCCTGTTGCACCACTATTTAAATTTTGTACTGTTGTTGGTGTGTGGTAGTAGGTCTTCTGCAAACAGCCCCCCAGGGTCGTCAAAACCCAATAATCTTTATTATAGAAATCGGGGCTTGTATTCAAATAATCCTGGTTGATTTCACCTGGCAGTAATGTGGAATCTAACGTAGAGACATTATCATATCCCCACTGGTACGAATTTTCATTACTGGGGGTGCAAACAAAATGGCTCGTGAAGTAAGATACTTCCGGTGACTGTGCGATTGATGCACCTACCGTAACTGTTACAGAACTTTGACTGGTGCAGGAAAACCCCGGTATACTTGCCGTCAGTGTAACGACTGCGGTGCCGGGTTCATTAAAATTGATCAATGCGTACTGGTGGCCTGTACCCTGCGCCCAAACTGCTGCGTTAGCCGCTGTCCAGTTATACACGGTGCCTGCTGCAGGCGGCGTAGACGTGCCAATGTTTTGATACAATGTGCCCGTGCAGGCTGTTGATGGAGGCCGTGTAGTAATCACAGGAGCTGCCGGGGCGACATCTACAGTTATTGTTTTCGCAGTCGTAGCGGTGCCGCAGATATTGGTAGTTTTATACCTGATAGTATCTGTGCCGGCGCTAACTCCGGTCACAGTGCCGAGCACAACTGTTGCGGTGCCATTACTGCTCGTCCACACGCCGCCGGCTATAGAATCAGTCAGCGATGTAAAAGAACCCACACAGGTGTTGGCAGTGCCTGTAATGAAGCCCGCATCCGGTAATGGATTTATTGTAATTGTCTCTGTTGCCGCCGGAGCTGTTCCACATCCATTGGAAACTGTGTAATTAATAATATCAGTACCTGCTACTTCTCCTGTCACGACGCCTGTTGAGCCAACACTGGCATTGGTATTGCTGCTGCCCCAGACTCCACCTGTTGCAACGTCACTTAATACTGTGGTTGCATTTACACACACACTTGAAGTGCCTGTTATGCTGCCTGAATTCGGTAACGGGTTAACTGTGATGATTTGTGTTGCCGCCGGAGCTGTTCCGCAGCTATTGGTAACCGTATAACTAATTGTATCCGTACCGGCTATTGCTCCCGTAACGATGCCCGTGGTGCCAGCCGTTGCGTTAATATTGCTGCTGTTCCATACGCCATCTGTCGCAACATCTGTTAAAGTAATTGCGGCGCTAACACATACATTTGAAGCGCCTGTTATGCTGCCCGAATTCGGTAGCGGGTTAACAGTGATCATTTTTGTAGCTGGTGGAGCGGTTCCGCATTCGTTGGCCACCGTATAAGTAATCATATCGGTGCCCGCTATTTCTCCCGTAACGATACCCGTTGTTCCAACAGCAGCATTAGTATTGCTCCTGCTCCAAACACCGCCTGTTGTGGCATCGCCCAATGGAGTAGTTGCGCTCACACACACACTTGAAGCGCCTGTTATACTGCCTGAATTCGGTAATGGGTTAACTGCGAGGGTTTGTGTTGCTGGCAGAGCTGTGCCACAGCCATTGGTAACTGTATAACTAATTGTATCGGTACCGGCTGCTTCGCCTGTAACCATACCCGTTGCCCCAATAGCAGCATCACTATTGCTGCTGCTCCAAACGCCGCCTGTTACAGCATCGCCTAAAGGAGTCGTTGCACTCACGCACACACTTGAGGCGCCTGTTATGCTGCCTGAATTCGGTAATGGATTTATCGTTATTGCTTGTGTTGCTGTTGCCGAGCAGTTTGCGTTGGCAACCGTATAATTGATAACATCATTGCCGGCGGTTGTTCCCATAACCACGCCTGTCGTGCCGATCGTAGCATTGGTGTTGCTGCTGCTCCATGTGCCGCCTGTTACGGCATCGCTCAATGTTGTAGTCATACCAACGCACACACTTGTAGTGCCTGTTATGCTGCCTGCGCCCGGTAACGCATTTATGGTAATAGTTTTTGTAGCTGGCGGAGCTGTGCCGCAGCTATTGGTAACTGTATAACTAATGGTATCAGTACCGGCTATTGATCCGGTAACGACACCTGCTGTGCTAACGCTGGCATTAGCATTGCTGCTGCTCCATGTGCCGCCGGTCGCAATGTCAGTTAAGGTCACAGTTGAACCAACGCATACACTTGAGGCGCCAATTATACTGTTTGGCACTGTGGCTGCATTCACTGCAATGACTTTTGTTGCTGTAGCGGTCGGTCCGCACATCGGAGTAACTGTGTACATGATTGTATCTATACCCGTTGAAACTCCGGTAACAAGACTGTCTGTTGCTACAGCATTAGTATTGCTGCTGCTCCACACGCCTCCTACTATACTGTCAGCTAATACGATGAATGATCCGGCACATACAGTTGAAGGCCCGGTTATAATGCCTGCGCCCGTTGCTGGGTTTACAGTAATAGTTTTAGTCGCCGCACATGCACCCGGCATCTGGTAAGAAATAGTTGGCGTACCGCCCGCTACTCCCGTAACAACCCCTGACGCGCTTCCTGCTGTGGCAAGCAATGTATTACTGCTGCTCCATACGCCGCCTGCGGTTGTATCGATTAAAATAATGGTATTGCCTACGCATACACTGCCTGGGCCTGTTATCGCTGATGGCGCTACATTCACAGTTATTGTCGTTGCGCTTACACAATTTGCAGCGGTCGCATATTGAATAGTGGAATTGCCTGATGTTACACCTGTAACGATGCCTGAAACAGAATCAACAATAGCAATGGTAGTATTGCTGCTCAGCCATCGGCCACCTGTTGTTGAATCGCTTAGAATAGTTGTACTGCCCGGGCAAACACTCATTGCGCCATCTATGGCGGGAGCAACGCATGGTACCGGAGTAATATCAACATAACTTCCATTAATAGCTATAGCGCCATTTATGGTAAGTGCTCTTCCATTAAGGGTATCACCTGTGTTTAAGGTGATTGCCCCAGCCGCGACAATCGTGCCGTTGAAAACAGAATTAGAAAATATATTTACAGCGCCATCAACTTTCCAATACACATTTTTAGCCTGCGCGCCGTTCTCCAATACTATATCTGACAAAGTGCTTGTTGTAAAAGCCCCATTTATCTTGATCACAAATACTGCATTGGCGTCACCTTCCGCATTGAGGATAATATTACCCGTAAGGTTAGTTATTCCCGTTACCTGGTAAGAATGAGGTGTAAGCACCAGGCCATGTCCAAAATCGGCGGGATCCAGCAGATCGATATCCGCGGGTAAAGCGACAAGATAATTATAGACGTTAGTGAGGTCCGCTGCTGCTGCTGCAGTGGAGGGATCCATAGCGTTAATACTGCCCGTTACATCTAACGGATTGAAGCCTGAAGGCATTGTGGAATTCGCGCCAACACTGCCAATAACATAAGTTACGGGAGTGCCGGTAACCGCACCTATACTGGAAAATACCCCATATGCCGCTGTGGAGTCAAGCATGGAGGGGGCAACTGGCCCGGTTAGTAAAGGGCTTCCGCAACCAATAGGTGTATAAGCTACCAATTGACTTGCTAAAACCGCTGCGTTCATAGCGAGCGCTCGTCCTTCCAATGTATCGAGCGTGCTGGTCATGTTTATTTCGCCGTTGGCAACAATAGTGCCCCTCATGGTGGTTCCTGTACCCATGCCTATAGCGCCATTCACTTGCCAGAACACATTACAGGCCAGCGCCCCATTAATCAATATAACCTTTGATAATGCATTAGTTGAAAGGACGCCACCGACCTGGAAAATAAATAGAGCGTTTGGATTTCCCTGCCCGTTTAAAATAAGGTTCCCGGTTAATGTTGCCGCTCCTACAGCATCATACACACCCGCAACAAGGGTATCACCACCTCCAAACGGACTTGCCAGGGTGCTGGTTGGTATTGCCGTGCTCAGTTGGGTATATAAACTAACTACATCAGAGGCGCAAAGCGCAGTTGTAGCATCATCTGCGTGCATTACACCATCCACATTGCCGAAACCCGTAACGCTGCCCGCAAGGTTCGAGCCCACATTTCCGGTAAGATGAGTAAGGTACTTAGTCCCCGAACACGTCATAGCTCCGTTAGTAGTAAAAAGCACAAAACTGGCTGCGCTGCCCACGATTGGAGCTTGCGCGAAATTCACACCGGGCATTAAAAAAAGAACAGCCACCGCTAACACACTTAGTAGTTTTAATTTCATGTATTTAATTATGCATAGTGAATTAATTTTCACCATTAAAAGCATTAAGCCTAAATATCATGCCAAGTGGAAGTAGTTTTATTATCGTTATTTTTTAAAAACCTGCTGTATTTCTATGACGAATTATACATAAGGACTAAAAAGAACGCCTTTAGCCTGATTTCAAAGAGCTTCAGAACATTTTACAATTTTTATAAGATTATTTTTTTTATTGTTATTGATATATTTTCGGAAATATTATAAAAAACGCAACATAAAAACATAACATTTCCTTACAAATCATAACGTTGAAAGCGAAAATAAAAAAGCCATTAATTTTTTTTAGTAATTAGCGAAATTTAGCACGCATGGGTGTTGAATACTCACATCCCTTACTTTTCCGAGCATTTGGGGAAAGTGAAAGTTTTTTCCGGTTCTTGCCGGCACGAGAAAACATCCCCCTAACCCCCTTTGCCCAGGCACAATGCCGATGCTAAAAGGGGGAATTTCCTGCGCGAGGACGGCTGGTGAACACCTAAACATGAATAGCAATTTTAAAGGCATGGATTTAGAGATTTTGTTTAGCGGTAAATGTACTATTGTATAAAAAGTTGTGCATATTGCTACGGGTAGTGAAATTTTTTTTCGCCGGAAATGGGCTGTGGTGGCGGGTTTCAAAAAATGGTGCTGCGGAAAAATAGTCTTGAACCTTGATAAAAGGATTAAATGATTCTCATGAATGGGGATTTCGAAGCCTCCAGCGGCTTAGCACAACATACTACCATTCTTACCAAATACATTTAACAGGATAATGCCTGAAATTTTTGTCAATTGTAAGAATAGTCAGCTTTTGGAAAATTCCCTGTGCAATAATTACGCGATCAAAAGGGTCACGGTGAACCATGTCAAGCTGAAGCAGAGCTTGTAAATGCTCAAAATTAACGGGTAAGATTTCAATATTATATGTTGATAATAATAAAACGATGTGATTAAACGGATTTTTTAATTCCAGTTTTCCGATCTGTATTTTAATTGCAATTTCCCAGATACTTGCAATGCTCAAAAGGCAATCGTTATTTTTATCAGTAATGATTTTTTTGACCTTTACGGATAGATTTTCATCACCATTCATAAACCAAATGAATGTATGGGTATCTAGCAAATAATAGTCCATTACATGTAGTCTTTAAAATCTTCGAGAGGCTCATCAAAATCCGGGGACATTACAAACATGCCTTTTGCTGCGCCAAATTTGCGATCTTTCCTCACCTTGGGTTTATTTTTTTTGCTCAGGAAAGCAATAAAATCAGCCACTTCGTGCTTCAAGTCATCAGGTAAGGAGGAAAATTGTGTAAATACGATTGCGGTGTCCATTCTGACAGAATAATAGACACAAATATAGGAAAAATGGATGACAAAGAGGGAAAAGATTTTAGCTTTATCGTTACATTCACAAGCCAGAGACTGGCTTCGACAGCGACGTACGCGGAGCCTACGCCGAACTTTGCTTATTTATTTTGGGAACTTTACGGGGAACAGTGGGGGTATGAAGAATTAACTGCATCAACTCAATTCCTGTTGCCCCCGAATGCTTTCGGGATTTGCAAAACAGGCTGAACTGCATAGACTCGAGTTGGCTTACACACATGCCTGCGCCCCAAACTCGCGCCAGTGTGGAGCAATCTCTGTTTCCATGACAGCGGCAGTAAATCTTGGAAGATCTGTGATGTTGCATGAAGTTGCTTCCTCGAAAAAATCGGGACATGCGTCATCGCGGTGACAGGAGTGGGGAAAGTTTATTGCTCATCCGTAAACGTAAAATTTTCGTTTATGCGTTTTATTATTTCCTTTTCATCGGGTAAAAGGTTTTTGTATTCTTTGGGAAGCCGGGGGGCAGTAGAATAGGTGGCAACACCAATAGGCAATTGGCTTGTCTTCAAAGAATACTCTACTACTGTTCTGTCTTTTTCTTTACAAATGATGATACCAATAGCATCTTTTTCATTGGGCAATTTTACCTGGTCATTCAGTACACTTAAATAAAACTCCATTTTGCCTTTGTATTCCGGCAAAAATTCCCCGATTTTTAAGTCAACAGCGATGAGGCATTGCAATTGACGATGATAGAGCAACAGGTCAATGAAATATTCTTTAGTATTTACCTGCAGCCGAAACTGGTTGCCCATAAATGTGAACTGATGTCCCATTTCGAGTAGAAAGCTGCGGATATTCTGAACCAAAGCTTTTTCCAACTGACTTTCGCTATGATTGTCCGAAAGATTGAGAAAAGCAAAGGTATATTCATCTTTGACCGCCAGGTGTGCCTGGTTTTTGATACTATCCGGCAGTGTCTTGTCAAAGTTTGTCTGGTTGAGCAGGTATCTTTCGTATGTCTTATTTTCTATTTGTGTGATGAGCACATTTTTTGTCCAGCCAAACTTTTTGGTAGCCAAAATATAAAACTGGCGTTCCAAATCAGATTTACATTTTTGCAGAATAATAATATGTTTTGTCCAGCTAATTTCTCCAACCAGTGGTTGGAGATTTTCAACCCCTTGATACTCCATATAAAATTGAGTCATCAACCATAGATTGGTTGTAGAAAACCCACCCACCCCCGGGAATTCCATTTGCAACTCTTTGGAAAGTGTGGGCACTATTGCTTTGCCCCAACTCAGGCTCTGCTTTTCAGATATAGATTTGCCTATTTCCCAATACAGGCGTATCAGGTGTACATTTACAATTTTTAAGGCTTCGTACTGCGCCTGCCGAACCTTATGTTTGATCTCGGCAATAAAACTTTGTTGAATATTACTACTGATCTCCGCCATTATCTAATGCCGTTGTTTTTAAAATCAGAAAAATGCTTTTTTATCATTAAAACCAAAAGTAATTAAAAGAACTAAGGCTATTAAGGTACTTTTAGAAATAGCAGGTAATGTAAATGCTTGGAACGGGAATTATTTTTACTTTTAGTGTTGGGCATCGCAGTCTTTCTTTTATCAACTTTATAAATAAATATTTTACGAAAAAAAATGCACACATATTATTAGCCATAGCGACTATTTCGTTTTTTTCCTGCAATGCAGGAAACAGGGGAAAAACTGCTTCCTCGGCTAAAGATTCGGTTGGCTCAGCCGGTCGTGCTGTTTCCACGCCGGGATATGATACTTCACTAATAAAAGGAAAAGTAACAGACAGCATTACCTGCCGAAAGGATGGCCGCCAGTATTACGCGCTTTATCTTCCCTCAAACTATAACCCAGCGGACCCATACCCTTGTATCTTCTTCTTTGACGCCCATGCCCGCGGCGGTATGCCGGTAAGGGCTTACAAAAATATTGCGGAGAAATACGGCTGTGTGCTCGCGGCATCTGACAATTCTAAAAACGGCACGCCATGGCCGGAAACCAATGCGTTAGCAAACACCATGATGCAGGACGTGCGCACACGAATAAATATTAACCCCCGGCGAGTATACACGGCAGGCTTTTCGGGAGGCTCGCGCGTGGCAAGCTCTATCGCCATCCTTGATGGGGGAGTGGCCGGGGTGATGGGCTGCGCGGCTGGTTTTCCCTCGTTGGAAAAAGGCCTCCAGGATAAATTTGATTATTTCGGTATAGTGGGCGATTTTGATTTTAATGAAACCGAGATGGCGCAACTGGACGCCATGCTGGAACAAAATGGTTTCGCACACCAGTTGCTCACCACCGGCAACATTCATGGCTGGCCGGCACCCGCAGACTTTGAAACAGGGCTACTATGGATGCAGGTAAATGGAATGAAAGAGCAACTGCAACCGGCAAATGATGCAGTCATCGCTGCTTTCAAAAAAGATTTTGATACACGCATTGCTGCGGCGCGCGCGTCGGGGGAATGGATCAGGGCATATGATCTGTTGGCAGGCGTGATAAGGGCGCTTGACGGCCTGGCAGATGTGTCGCTATACAAAAAGCAAATCGCTGATCTGGGGGGCAGCGCCAATTATAGAAGCGCTATGGCCATGCAGGCGAAACTGCAGCCTGAAGAAATGGGGCAGCAGCAGGAATTAAGGAGGCAATTTGAAGGGATGGATGAAAAATGGTGGGGAGAAAAAATTGCGCTGTTGAATGGCAGTATAAAGAACGCAAAGACGCTGCAGGAATCGCAGATGTACCGGAGGCTGCTTAATTATCTGGGCCTCCTCGGCTATATGTATTCCGACCATGCTTTGAGAACAAGCGACCTCACAAATGCCGAAACCTACCTAAAGATTTTTAAAATGGCAGACCCGAAAAACCCTGATTGCAGTTACCTCGCGGCTGTTTACTATATGGAAAAGGGTAACCAGCCGCAGGCCATTACCGCACTCAATGAAGCTGCCGCGCTGGGGTATAGCGAAGTATCTAAACTGATGACCGACCCTGCTTTCGGTAGTATGTATAACGACCCTGCGTTCATGGACGTGGTGCATAAAGTGGCTGATAACTATGCATCAAAATGACTTGTGGATACTAAAACAGACTTTATCCAAAAACTAAAATCCGGCACGAACGAATCTCACGCAAAGACGCGGTTTTTCATGTAGCGTTTTAAAGGCCGCCAAGGAGAAACGCAATGCCGGCACGAAAGAATCTCACGCAAAGGCGCGAAGACGCGGTTTTCATGTAGCGTTTTAAAGGCCGCCAAGGGGAAACGCAATGCCGATTTTTAAGGTTCAATTGGTATAGGTGGGAGTACGATTTACCATACCGATGTTTCCAGTACTTTTACAAAATAATATTAGAGGTTAATGAAAAAAATATTGCTGTTGTTTTTATCGGTTGTTATGTTGGCTTTTTCATCCTGCAAGAAAAGCACTTCTGCGCCGTCTATTGTGGGGACATGGGTTTTCACCAATTTCTCGGGGGTGGATTCGCTCAACGACCCTCCCCAAACCCAGGGGCAAGTAAGCATCTATTCCTACAACAGCACTACAAACATACTTACGGCTTCAACATCTGATTCAGTCCATACCACCCCGCGAACGTCGAGCATCATTGTGACTTCAGAAACATGGACATTTAACGTTGACGGCAAGTATATCATCAACGAAACTTACGCTGTTCCCGGCTATCCATCGCAGACGTCTGTGGATACCGGAACATGGGTATATGCCGGCAATACCCAAAGTGATACCGTTTTTATTTTAACGGGCTCGCCTTCAAGTGTCTTTCAGTTCATTAACCCAACCGTTACCAGTACAGGAATATATACCTACCATACTGCAGGCAATACCATGACGTTATCTGATGTCCAGACCCTGGTGTATAGCGCCGAATATGTGGACAGCGTGAATATTGCGATTACTTTTAAAAAATAGTAATCAATGGTTAATGGTCAATGGTCAATGGTCAATGGTTAGTGGTTAGTGGTATAATTTGAAAACAGCAGCTCTGGAAAATATTAAAAAACCGTTTGTATCCCGAGGAAGGAAAAGAAGTATTGTTTTTGTTCAGACAGTGGAGCAATTATCTGGTGCGGCAGGATGCAAGCAGTGTATATGTTTTGTTGAGTGTTAACTCTATGTTTATCATCCCCCGGTAGCTATTGGGCCCATAGGGAATACTTTGCGGCTTCCCGCCTTTGCAGCAAAATCAACAAAATCGCTATAGTTTTTTCCTCGCATAATCAAAAGCAAGATACCCGATTAAAGCGGCGGTGATGGCGATAATAAAGTTTGGCAATGTAAAAATATCGAGGATAGCCCACCACAAGCCATTGTTCTGCCCCTTGCAGGAATTTGTAAATTCCCCCATTAGCAGATTTGAATAGAAAAGAAACACGATAAACCCAACCTCAATAACTGTTCTCCATATATGGGTTGGTTTTTTGGGCGGTTTATTGTTTTCCATCTGGTCGGGAGGTTGCAGCATGAAACAAAGATATAAAACGCTCGTGGTTTCTCCATAGGTAGTAAGGGCTGATTTGTGTTTGTACCGTTTGAGTTGTAAATCAGGTTAGGGTGGCCTGTCAAAGCGGTGCCGGGCTGCCAACTACTATAGCATTGGGTGTTTTTTCTCTACACATTGTGTATTCCAGATCAGTTGCTCAAGTTGGCTGCGGGAGATAATTGTTGCCCTGTATGTCTGCAGCCTGGTCCAGGTCTTTTTTTTATCATCCCTGGCTTCCAGTGTAGCCCGCCAATGGACATTCTTTTCCTTATCAACAATAAACAATTTGCCGAAAGGCTCGCCCATAGAAACAAATAACGACCCATCCGGCAATTCCATGACGTTGCCGCCGCTTGTAAGCGTGCTCAGCCCTGGTACACTTTTCTCCCGCGCAACAAAAGACATGGGTGTGAAGACATCGAGTGTCTCATCGGCACATTTGTACTCCCATGCTTTTTGAAGGCCGCGATGGCGTGAGCCCGGCTCTTTCAGCACCACTATGCTGGGGGTATCGTTGCGTTGGCACGAGTTGTTGTTGTAAAGGTATATGTAACCGTCTTTTGAGAGCTTGCAGCTGTGCTGGCCGTTGAACAGCATTTTTTCGCCATCTCCGGCGTTCGCCTTGCACATCGGGCCATAGGTTTCAAGCACAGTACCCTCAGGGTACTTCACCTTCAGTATCGTGCTCAAGTCGCGGCAACTGATGTAGATGACATTACGCTGCTCATCAAAGAAAAATGAATTTTGGTGCACGTCGTTCACCTTAAAACTACCGTCGGCAGCGGTAGTGGTATAAAGGCTTGTCGTACTGAAAAATTCCGACGATTTCCAGTGCCACACCACATCCCCACGCTCATTATATTCTATCAGTGTCGCGAAGTGCAGCTTTTCGTAGTAGTCGCCGCAGCTATCCTTGTAAATATTATGCTGGTATACCTTTGATGCGGGATCTCTCTTATAAAATGGCAGGCGCCAGGCTACATGCTCCTGGCCAAAAACCATGTAGTGTCCATTGGCAAGCCGCGTGAATTCATGATGATAATGTTCTGATGTATCGCCGCTCACTGTAACTTTCTCAGGCCCATGCCACAGCGTATCGCCATTATAGTTCACTTCTATCGCATTTTCTGCTATCTCGCAGGTGATGGTGCCTTGCTGAGAGACTTTCAGGTCTCTGACGGTTTCGTTTTTATGGTGAAGATACCATACCGGGTTCCCGTCCATGTCATACAGGGTACTTGTGGCATCTACAAAAAAGTAGTTGTCCTTATATTCCCCGGTATTTTTAACTACCCTCACGCGGCTGTTGCTTGTATCTGCTGAGATGCTCCCGGTAACGCTAAAATGAAACAAACCGCTTTTTACCGTATCCTGTCGGCGGGCAAATACCGTGCGCCAGGTGTATTCACAGCCAAATGCCGGTACTTCGATTATCGCCTTGCCAGAACTGCATTCCTGCTTCAATACAATGTTTTTGTCGAACTGCGATGCAGTGTCAAAGCTCCCCCTGGCTATCTCTATGCTGCACCCGGCGCCCTGGTCAGCACAGGGAAAGGAGAACCCCACTAACCGGTAGTTGAGCGAGCTCCTTTCCGCGGGCATTATTTGTGCACGGGACAGGATGCCGGTGAGCAATAAATATAAGATACAAATGATCCTGGCCATATACTTGGTTATCCTTTTTTGCGCTATTGTGCAATCACTTTACCTTCATAATTTATGTCGCCGGCTACCACTTTCACTATGTATACACCCCTTGGCACCCCGGCAAGGCTGAACTGTACAGGTTGTCCGTCATTGTCGGAAATCACGCGCTTTTCGATCGTTTTGCCGTCCAGGGTCGAGATTGTTATTTCAGCGTCTTTGTGACCAGCGGGTATTGCAATATTAAGCTCATCTTTTGTCGGGTTGGGGTATAGTTTTATGTCATCCGTGGGTAAGTTCCCTTTTTCGTTGCCGGAGTTCCTCCCGCCAGAGTGGCCTTTTGCCGGTTGTCCTACGGTATAAGAGCCTGTTACGCTGCACCCGTGCGCGTCTGTAACTGTAACCGTATAAGTGCCCGCAGCCAGGGCTGCGGAACAGGCGGTGCGGGCACCATTGCTCCATGAGTAGCTATAGGGAGCCGTACCGCCGGAAACAGTAGTACTGATACTGCCATTGCCGCAGCCATAGCAACTGGCATTGGCAACTACGGCTGTAAGCGCAAGTGCAGCCGGCTGCGTAACGGTATAACTGTGCGACGCAGAGCAGCCAGGGGCGTCAGTTACCGTAACCGTATAAGTGCCGGCTGCAAGGCCCGTGATACTCGCCGTATGAGCGCCATTGCTCCATGTGTAGGTATATGCGGGAGTGCCACCGGTTATGGAAACACCGATGCTGCCTGTACTGCTGCCCCGGCAATCTGCATTGGTCACGCTTCCTGTGATGCTGAGCGGCCCCGCTGAACCCACAGTGTAAGTGCTGCTGGTGTGGCAGCCATGGGCGTCGTTAACGGTAAGGGTATAAGTACCTGCGGAAAGCCCCGTGATGCTTGCAGCATGCGACCCATTGCTCCAGCTATAACTGTAAGGCAGGGTGCCTCCGCTGATGACCGTAGTAATGCTGCCTGCTGCTCCGCAGCTCATGTTCGCAACGGTGGCCGCAATACTTAGCGCGGCAGGTTCTGTTACTGTTCTCGTAGTACTGCCGGTGCAGCCCTTATGGTCCGTAACCGTATAAGTGTGAGCTCCCGCTGCAACACCCGTGAAAGTACCGGTACCAGCATAGGGGCCTGTGCCGCCCGAAGCGGTTACCGATACACTCGTAGTGCCCCCGCTGCAGGCTATTGGGCTTGCGGTTGCGGTAGCCGCTACGGCTGTAGGTTGCGTTATCGTCGTTGTGGCTGCAGCAATGCAGCCGGCATGATCTGTTACAGTATAGGTATGGGTGCCTGCGGCAACGCCCGTCATGGCGCCAGTGCCTGTGTACGGGCTTACTCCGCCTGTTGCTGTTACCGATACGGTTGTTGTGCCACCGTTGCATGCTATTGGCGCAGTTGAGGCAGCGGTTGCGTTAAGCGATGTGGCAGGTTGTGTTATGGTAATGGTAG
>Ga0206890_1210_pt1 | contig 17038 bp, 15 predicted proteins | sample Alteio_BWOrgHeat_58_FD_152960 | JGI IMG/M metagenome (GOLD analysis project Ga0206890, IMG submission 152960) | Enriched cells from forest soil in Barre Woods Harvard Forest LTER site, Petersham, Massachusetts, United States - Alteio_BWOrgHeat_Nextera6 ... | reverse complement strand
ACTGCGACTGATACTCCGCATGGAACCGCCATGTTTCGCTGTAATCCCATCGGTAATAGCGCGTATTGTTGTTGGGGTTGTGCGTATTTATGTACAATTGCATGCCGCTGCTCTGTATCAGATAACCAACACTGTCAATTGGCGGATTACTCCTTACCGCTTCCAGGTCTGAGAGGTACGTCTTACCGCTGGATGTTATTATTCTGAGCCTGTACTGGCGCGTATTATCAAGATTTAATGAAGGCGAAGCATATTTCCCGTTTCCGATCTCTTGCAGCGGATAGCTTGAACTTTGATTATCCTCCACAGCCACAATAGCATTCAATTCGGGATTTGAGTTTGTTTTGCCAGAAAGATTTACTGTGCGGCTCAATTTAATTACAGTTGAATCCTGGGCAGTATTAATCACACCCTCAACCACCAGGTAATTGCCGTTTGAAGCAATAATAGATGGTTCGTAGGGCGTTTTACAATTTATCCCAACTATTAAAATAGTTATAATAACAATTGTATTTCTAAATCTTCCCATTTAAAATCTGATATTATAATTAATAAACGGAATTGGCCGTGCAAATATAGACAGCTTATACCCGCTTATCGTGCCTCCCTGTTCGGTAAAAAATGTCGAATACGCATTTGCGCGCCCCGTAAGATTATACACGCCAATATTCCATGAATTATGTGTCCACTGATGCACTTTATGGTTACCTTCAATATTCATTGAAAGGTCTGTTCTGAAATAATCCGGGATACGGTAGGCATTACGCTGTGAATAATAAACACGTTCTGAATTTTGATATTCATATTTGGCTATCGGCAATGTGATAGGGCGGCCCGTGCTATAAGTTGCATTTAATGATATACTAAAACGGTGGGTAAACCTGTAATTTCCGGTAAAATTAAAATCATTCGGCTTATCATAATTTGCCGGATAAAAGTTGCCATTGTTTATCAGTTCGCCTGCATTGGGGTCGTCCTGCCTTAAAAACGTGCGGGAGTAGGTATAGCTTACCCAGCCGTTTAATTTGCCTGCCGTTTTGCGTACCAGGAATTCGATCCCATATGCTTTACCCTGGGTTTCAAGTACGTCCTGTTCAATGTGCTGGTTTAATAAAAGGGTTGCGCCGCTTTTATAATCCAGGTAATCATTTATTTTTTTGTAGTAAACTTCTACTGATGTCTCAATGGTGTTGGAATTTGAATTTCTATATACCCCCAATGATAGCTGCTGGCCAAATTGCGGTTTAATGTTCGGGTCGCTCAATTTATAGGTATCGGTTGGCGAGATAGCTGTTGTGTTTGAAAGTAAATGCAGGTATTGCCTTAAAGTATTATAAGCTGCTTTTACAGACATATTATCGCCCAAGTTGTACCGTGCCGATATTCGTATTTCAGGACCGTGATAGGTGTTGATCACCTGGTTCTTTTTATAGGTGGTGCTATCAAGCACGTTGCTGCTTTGTTTTGGCAAATTTGGTGCATAGCGGTCTACTGTTTGCGGGCCCAGGTAGTCATACAGTGAATATCTCAGGCCAGCGCTCACCGAAAAATCAGGGGTGATGTCATATTTATCCCCGATATATATCGCGCTCTCCAATGCCTGCTCCGGTTGCACCGCATCCGGCACTACCAGCGATTTCGTCCCATTCGGATCTTCATTACCAGGGTTAAGGTTATAATTTATTGCGCTTATCCCAAAATCGATCGTGTTTTTGGTGTTGAGGTAATAATTAAAGTCGGCTTTGAAATTCTTTTGTTTTACGGCAAAATTTAGTTTGTAGGCAGTAATCGGATCTGCCGAGCTCGAAACATTGTATTGATAATCATCTATTCCAAGTAAAAATACGCTGTACAGTTTATTGCTGAAGTTGTGCTTCCATTTAATGTTTGCGTTTTTATTACTATAGCCGTAAGCCGTATCGCTGTTCAGCCTGAATTTATCACTACTTAAGTAGGTGGTAATATAAATGTGATTTTTCTCGTTGATCTGGTGGGTGATATCCAGATTCAGATCATAAAAGGATGCCGAACTATGCTTATATGCCTCGGGCAGGGCGCTTAACAGCCAATCGGAGTAAGTAGTGCGGCCGCCGAAGATAAATGATGTTTTATCCTTTATGATCGGCCCTTCTACATTCAGCCTGCTGGTGATCAATCCAATACCTGCCGAGCCGGTAAATTTTTGGTTGTTCCCTTCCCTGTCAGTCACATCCAGAACAGACGATAAGCGACCGCCGTATTTTTCAGGGATGGTGCTTTTGTATAATTCAATGTCTTTGACTATATCCGGGTTAAAGGCTGAGAAAAAGCCAAAGAAATGCGAGGGGTTGTAAATGGTAGCATCATTAAGCAGTATCAGGTTCTGATCTGCCGAACCGCCGCGCACGTTAAAACCCGTCGTGGCTTCTCCTACCGATTGAACGCCCGGCAATGTTAATACCACGCGCAAAACATCGGCTTCGCCAAACACCGTAGGAACTTGTTTGATGCTTTTCAGGTCGAGCTTATTTACACCCATCTGAACGCTTCTGACGTTGGCTACCTTTTCTGCCGATATTTGTACTTCCTTTAAACGGGTCACCTGTTCCTGCAGATCGATATTTAATTTCCCGTCAGAATATAAGATGATCTTGCGGCGGGTATCCTTCATGCCCAATCCCTTAATGATCAAAGTTTGTGCACCCCTGGGCAATGTAAGGGAATAATAGCCGAACTGGTCGGTAGCTATGCCCACCTTGGTTTCAGAGTTGTATATACTTGCCCCAATAATTGTTTCGCCGGTTTTAGCATTTCGAATATAGCCTGCCAGGTTAGCTGTGCCCTCCTTAATATGATTGGTTTTTATGCCGATCTCATATATTTTGTTTTCAGTGGTTGCTGCCGGTGCTTTCTGCGCCTTCTCTTCGGTGTAATCCGCAACTACAGCATTTTGTGATTGGCTAGCAAGCTGGGTATTAAAAAATCCTGAGGCCAGTTCGGGTACAATGGCCCTGCCTTTGGTTAAAAATACTTGCTGCTGCTTGGTGATCGCATAGCGGAAAGGGGTATTCTGGAAAGCTATATCCAACACATTACCAAGCGATTTATTGGTAGCCTGCAGGGTAAACTTTATGCTGTCGAACTGCATCGGGTCATAATAAAAATGGCAGCCGGTTTTTGATTCCAGGTCCCTGACAAATTGCTCTATTTTTGCTTGCTGGAAATCGACTGAAATAAGCTTTTCCTCACTCTGCTGCGCGAATGCGGGTTTAAAAAGCACCAGGAAGCAGGCAAGCAAAAAATAGAGTTTTTTCATATTAATTGGCTATAAAATCATAATATGCTGCCAGTTTGGTCATCGCGTATTCAGGATCTTTTTTAAACTTGATCTTATATTCCCGCATATACTTTTTCAGATCGGCTTTTTTATCTTTAAACAGCTTTAAAAATGAACCTTGCCCACCAACGTTGTAATAAGCATCACCTTTCCTGATATAATATTCATGTTTTTCGGTAAAATAGGTTTCAATGCCGAACGATGACGTGTTGGTCTGGATTTCCTTTATCCTTTTAACCAATACCTCAGTTTTACCATTATAAAGCTGATCATAGAAACCGGTGCTTATTCCTGATTTATCTTTCTTCAAAGAATCGATCTCAATTCTTATAAAATGGTGATTAAAAATAGAGAAGCTTCGGACACGGTCACTCAGCAAGGCATACTTTGAAAATTTATTGTACAGCAGCGAAACTACCTCATCCTTATAAGTATCATACATCAGGGGTATGTCCTTATAAACTATCCCGTCATAATCAACTTCACCATTTAACCAGGTGGACACAGTCGAAGGGTACAAGGCATTACCTTTTATTGACTGGTCATAAGGAAAATATTCCCTTCCGCTGTATAATCTTGATTGTTCGCCGATTGATTTGTTGAAATTTGCTATCGCCTGAATTTTTGCGTTATTAAGATAGGTGGAATCATTATCCATTCCCTGGGCGAATGAACTACTGTAATATAAGGCGATTAAAAAACACAAAAAACCTGCTTTCAAAATGTATCTGATTTTGTGAAAAGGTATAAAAAAATTGTCAGGCTTGATAAGACCGGAATTTACATCAGTTTAAATTAGAAACCAAGTCGTTAAGCCCAAAACAGACTTATACGTCACTGTTTGTATTAATCTTGTTACCACTTAACTATATATTGAAGTATTTGTATATTAATAGTTACTTAGAAGTGTTATTAGTAGTCCTGTAATTACCATAGTCGGTGTGTTAAAATAATAGTACGATGGTATCGTTAAAAGTGCAACATCAAAAATCAATTAATAATAAACTAAAATTTATGAAAGCTTTAAAAGTATTAGCCGTTATCCTCTTAGCTACTTTCTGTTTCCAGTCGGTAAGTGCGCAAACACACCACAAAAGACATAAAAGACAACATCATCATTATCGTCATCATGTGGGAAAGCACTAAAAATTAAAAAACAAAAAAGCCTCCTGAATGATCAGGAGGCTTTTTCATGAATGATTGTGATATATTAAAGCTTACGCTTAACTTCCACGTTCTCATAGGCTTCTACGATGTCGCCTACTTCAATATTATTAAAGTTATGGATGTTCAAACCACATTCATAACCTGCGCTTACTTCCTTCACATCGTCTTTAAAGCGTTTTAAGGAGGCCAATTCACCGGTATAGATCACCACACCTTCGCGGATGATGCGGATCTTACTGTTTCTTGTTATTTTACCGTCAAGTACCATACAACCTGCAATGGTACCCACCTTACTGATCTTAAAGGTTTCACGTATTTCAACATTGGCTACTATCTTTTCTTCGAACGTTGGCGCAAGCATGCCTTCCATTGCTGCCTTTATCTCGTTTATTGCATCGTATATGATGGAATAAAGCCTGATATCAATTTGCTCCTGCTCAGCAAGTTTACGTGCACCGCCTGACGGCCGCACCTGGAAACCGATGATAATCGCATCTGAAGCAGAGGCCAGCAATACATCCGATTCGGATATCTGCCCAACAGCTTTCGATATAATATTAACCTGTATCTGTTCGGTTGATAATTTAAGTAATGAATCGGACAATGCTTCGATCGAGCCATCCACGTCACCCTTAACAATGATGTTGAGTTCCTTGAAGTTACCTACTGCCAAACGGCGGCCAATTTCATCAAGTGTGATGTGTTTCTGCGTACGCAAGCCTTGTTCGCGCTGCAGTTGCAGGCGCTTGTTGGCAATTTCGCGTGCTTCAACTTCACTTTCAAGCGAGTTAAACTTATCACCTGCCGTAGGCGCTCCCTGCATACCCAATACCTGTACCGGTGTTGATGGGCCAGCGGATATCACACGCACACCACGCTCATTGGTCAATGCCTTCACACGCCCGCTATAACAGCCGGCAAGTATAGGGTCACCCACTTTCAGCGTACCGGCCTGTACCAATATGGTGGTCACAATACCACGGCCCTTATCCAAAGCGGCTTCAATAACAGTACCAACGGCACGTTTATTCGGATTGGCTTTCAACTCAAGCAATTCGGCCTCAAGCAATACTTTTTCTAAAAGCTTATCAATATTTAAGCCTGTTTTGGCTGATATTTCCTGCGATTGGTATTTACCACCCCATTCTTCAACCAAAATATTCATGGCCGATAACTGTTCGCGTATTTTGTCCGCATTAGCACCGGGCCTGTCTATCTTATTAAACGCGAAAATGATCGGCGCACCAGCGGCTTGTGCATGGTTGATGGCCTCACGTGTTTGCGGCATCACGCTATCATCTGCTGCGATAACAATAATAACGATATCAGTTACCTGTGCTCCCCTGGCACGCATAGCGGTAAACGCTTCGTGGCCCGGTGTATCCAGGAAAGTGATCTTCCCTTTATCATCAGGCAGGGTAACTTCATAAGCGCCGATGTGCTGGGTAATACCACCCGCTTCGCCGCCTATTACATTGGTTTTGCGTATAAAATCCAGTAAAGATGTTTTACCGTGGTCAACGTGGCCCATAATGGTCACAATCGGCGCACGTGGTATCAGATCTGCCGGATCATCCGGTGTATCCAGGTTTGCTTCCTCGTCCTGAGGTTTTACAAACTCAACCTGGTAGCCAAATTCATCAGCTACTATGGTCAGCGTTTCCGCATCAAGCCTTTGATTGATGGATACGAACATACCCAGACTCATACAGGTGGATATGATCTGCGTAACAGACACATCCATCATGGAAGCCAGCTCATTCGCCGTAACAAACTCAGTAACCTTTAATACCTTCGATTGCAGTTCCTGTTCTAATGCCAGTTCCTCAGCTGTTGCGGCTACATCATCACGTTTTTGACGGCGGAACTTGGCCCGCTGTGCAAATTTCCCCGATTTACCTGCACCGCTTAAACGTGCCAGTGTGGCTTTTATCTGGTCTTGTATCTCTTTTTCTGATGGTTCCTCCTTAGGAGTATTTGGCGCTGCGCTTCTGCCTCTGAAATCGGGGCGGTTGTTGTTTCCGCCCGGGGCGCCACCTGTATTTCTGTTGTTCCTGAAATCAGGGCGATTAGGATTTACGGGTTGGCTTGGCTGGTTATTCTGTTGACCGCCACCACCACCTGCATTTCCATGCTGACTATCTTTGCGCTTTCGCTTTCGCTTATGATCTGCAGCACTGTTGGTATTTGATGATGATGCTACAGGGTTGCGTTTTTGCGCATCAGGCAATTGTATCTTACCAACCACATTTGGCCCGCTTAAACGCTCGGCCTTTGCTCTTATTACTTCTACTTCCGGTTCTTCCTCAGGTGTCTCAGCCACGGGCGCTTGTGTAACTTGCGGCTTGCTTTCCAGTACCTCTTCCTTTACTTCCGTAACAGGCTCAGGTTTGGCAATAGGTTCCGGCTGCTTTACTTCCTCTTTTGGTTCGATCTTAACTTCCGGAGCAACTTCCTGTTTAGCAACTACAGGCTCTTCTTTTTTCTCTGTACGCGGAATCGGTGCATCCAGGTCTATTTTGCCAATAACCTTTACACCAGGTAATGTTACGTCATTCCGGTCCTCTACCTTTACAGGCTCCTGCTTTGGTTTCTCAACAGATGGTGCAGAAAAATGACCTGTGTTTTTAATCAAAATCTCCTCGTTCTCAAAATCCCTTGAGCGGCGGGGTTCATTTGGTTTTTCAGGAGTTTGGCCAGGCTCTTCCTTCCTGATCTTGCCTATACTGATCTGCTTGGCCTCTTCCTTTATACTTTTATCAAAAGCAAATTCCTTGAGCAAAGCGGTATACATGTCGTTATCCAGCTTGGCCATAGGCTGCTTCTCTATTTTGTAGCCCTTGGAAGCCAGAAAATCGACAATGGTATTCATCCCAATGTTCAGTTCCTTTACTGCTCTTATTAATTTTATGCTTTTGTCTTCTGACATTTATTATTACTTTCTCTGCTTAAATATTGCAAAAATACGATTTTAATTTTGCTTATTCTGTTTATTCAAACTCAGCCTGCAGAATTGATAATACTTCTTTAACGGTTTCCTCCTCCAAATCCGTGCGTTTAACAAGTTCACCAACGGTTAATGCCAGCACTGATTTCGCGGTGTCCAAGCCGATACGTTTGAACTCGTCAAGTATCCAGCTTTCAATTTCGTCTGAGAATTCTTCAATATCCACATCCTCATCCTGCTCATCTGCCTCGCGGTAAACATCTATCTCATAGCCGGTTAACTTACCTGCCAATTTGATATTATGCCCGCCACGACCGATGGCTAATGATACCTGGTCGGGTTTCAAATATACTGCTGCTGTCTTCTTTTCATCATCCAGTTTAATGGATGTGATCTTAGCGGGCGATAACGCACGCTGTATGTACAACTGCAAATTATTGGTGTAATTGATCACATCAATATTTTCATTTTTTAGTTCACGAACGATACCATGTATGCGCGATCCCTTCATACCTACACATGCGCCTACCGGATCTATACGGTCGTCATATGATTCTACGGCTACTTTTGCCCTTTCACCCGGCTCACGCACAATTTTTTTAATGGTGATCAGGCCGTCGAATATTTCGGGTACTTCCTGCTCAAACAAACGCTGTAAAAACTCAGGCGCAGTACGCGATATGATGATCTTTGGATTGCTGTTCAGCATATCTACCTTGCTCACCACGGCCTTTACATTGTCGCCTTTTTTGAAGTAATCGGCGGGTATCTGTTCTGTTTTAGGCAGCAACAATTCGTTACCTTCATCATCCAGCACCAAAGTTTCCTTCTTCCAAACCTGGTAAACCTCACCGGTTACTATTTCGCCTACACGGTCTTTATATTTTTTGAATATCTCGTCCTTTTCTAATTCTAATATTTTAGAAACCAAGGTCTGGCGCGCTGCTAAAATAGCACGGCGACCAAAGCTTTCCAGCGTGATCTGCTCAATGTATTCATCACCTACCTCCAGGTCCTCATCAATCTTTTTTGCCTCGGCCAGCTCAATCTCCAGGTCATCATCTTCCGAAAAACCATCTTCCATTACCACCCGTGTGCGCCAAATTTCAAGGTCACCATTATCGGTATTAACGATCACGTCACAATTTTCATCGTTGCCATACTTTTTCCTGATCATGCTTCTGAAAACGTCTTCCAATACGCTCATCATGGTTGGGCGGTCGATGTTTTTGAAATCCTTAAATTCCTGAAAGGACTCAATCAAATTAATATTGCTCATTTTTTACTTGAATGATATTAAAACTTTTGTTTCTGTTATTTGCGTCATGGGAATTACCGCTTCAATTGTTTCAGCCTTCTTCCCCTTTTGTTTATTAATTTCTTCGATAATAACGGCATCTTCCGTCATTCCTGTTAATTTACCTTCTCTTTTGCTCCCGTCGGTCATCTTGATTGATAATTGCCGGCCGATGTTTTTAACATATTGCCTTGTCAGCATCAGCGGTGCATCAATACCCGGCGAGGATACTTCCAGGTTATAGGCCTGATCGATCACATTCTCTTCTTCCAGTTTAAAACCAACATACCTGCTAACGGCTGCACAATCGGCTATGCCGATACCTTTATCGCCATCCATTAACACGATCAGTTTCCCGTTTGTGTGCATCTTCACATCAACCAAAAACAGATCGGATCTGCCCATTTCGGTTATCTTTTCCTCTACCAGTTCTGTAACCTTTTTTTCAATATCCACTTGACCGGAAAATTTGATCGGTAAAATAAAAGAGGGGGCAGTTGCCCCCTCTTTCTTAATTATCATGCAAATATAAGCATTATAATTAATTTTTCAATAGCTAAAAATCAAATCTTTATAGCGTAAAGCGCCTGTTCGTTTTTTATCCCGGATATAATGCAGAGGGTCTTCATTCCCGCTATGCTGATAATATCGTACAAAATAAACCTGGCCCTTTTTAAAGGGGGTGTCGGGTGTAAAAACTACTGTGCTATCCTTTACCTGGTAATTACCCGGCTGCGTGTTCTGAAAATCCTTCATATCCGTATCGGCAGGCATGCGATAAACCGGAATTAAACTTTGCCATCGGTTATTTACTGTATCCCTGTTAATATCTTCAATAACTGCATAATCGAGACCCTTAACTTTTAGTGAATGATTGCTATCTGTCAGCATAATATGGATAGGGGCCGCTACAGGTACTTTATACCTGCATCCAAAACAAATTAACAATAAAAAAATGCCGGCTTTCTTCATGGCTGTGTTGGTAAAGATACTAATGATAAATCAGCTACCCGATAACTTTAAGTAATGCGGCATTAATATTCGCCATTAGTCTGGCATCGGTTTACTTACCACCTTTGTGCTATTGAATGAAGCAAAAAGAAATGAAAGATATCACTATAAAATCTATCCAAAAACCCCTGATCACACTAAACACAAGCACGCGGAAAATAATTTTCATACTGGCCCTGCTGATTTGCCTGTTGCCTTTCATGTCGCCGCCCCTGGCCTTATTACTTGGATTAATAATGGCTCAGGTAATGGAACACCCCTTTCTGCATCTTAATCATAAGGCGACTAATTTGCTGCTAAAGATATCTGTAGTCGGTTTAGGGTTTGGGATGAATATATTTAGCGCAATGCAAGCAGGTAAGGATGGAATATTATTTACCATTGTTTCTATTATCAGTGTATTGACCATTGGGATAATTGCAGGGCGTTATTTAAAGGTTGATCAAAAAACCTCCTTCCTCATCTCGGCCGGTACGGCCATTTGCGGCGGGAGCGCTATCGCTGCCTTATCCCCTGTAATGAAAGCTGAGGAAAAACAAATATCGGTAGCATTAGGCACTATCTTTATTCTCAATTCTATTGCATTATTTGTTTTCCCCGTAATAGGGCATGGATTGCATTTATCACAAAATCAGTTTGGTTTATGGTGCGCCATTGCCATTCATGATACCAGCTCCGTAGTCGGTGCCGCATCACATTATGGCCCGCAGGCTTTACAAGTGGCTACAACTGTTAAGTTAGCACGGGCGCTGTGGATAATCCCGGTGGCATTCCTTACCGGTTTCTTATTTAAAACCGGTAATAAAAAGATCAGCCTGCCTTATTTTATCGGCTTATTTATAATGGCCATGCTGATCAATACTTACGTGCCCTTTATAAAACCCATTATCCCCTATATTACTGCCCTTGCTAAAACGGGTTTAACTCTCACACTATTTCTAATCGGCTCAGGGTTATCATTAAAGGTTTTAAAATCAGTTGGAATGGTTCCTTTATTGCAGGGAGTTATGCTTTGGGTTTTGATTTCAGGGGTATCATTGTGGTCGATTGTGAGCTTGGTTTAGGTACCAGTCCGCAACCTTCTTCGATATTCTTTTCAAATTCTTCCAGTTCTTTTTTTGTTAATTTATTGGTAAAGTTTGAAAATTTTTGCGGTGAGTGTTTTGCTTCCTCCATAATCACTAATTATTAAAAGCAAAATAGATTAATTTTTCATAATTTGTTTTATAATTATGAAAACTTTTAAGCTAAAGGCAGAAGAAATTAAAAGGATTATTGACCCAATGGGAGCATGTATGGCTACTGATAAAATCACTGTTGAAGGTATGAAAGTTGGGTACATGTATAGAGAAGAATCGGATATTGATAGCGATTGCGGGTGGAGGTTTTTTTCAGGCACAGAAGATCAGTTTTATGTAGACGATCCAAATAATAGCATGTTTTATGATGTAAACACTATCGCAAATTATGATAATGCAGTTATTCCATATTTAGGTTTGCCTTTAGGGGTTGAATTAGAAAGAATACCAGGTACCGATAAGTTTCAAATTATACCTGGTTAGAAAAGTTATTTTTTCAGCGTTTCCTCAAACAGCTTAAATATGCGCTTGTACTCATCCGTCCAGCTGCTGGGCTGTTCAAAGGCGTGATCTTCCACCGGATAGGGAGCCAGCCACCAATTGTCCTTATGCAGTTCTATCAGCTTTTGGGTGAGCCTTACAATATCCTGGAAATTTACATTCTGATCGATCATCCCATGCAGCATCAGTAAATTGCCTTTCAATCCGTTGGCAAAATAGATGGGCGAACTTTGGCGATAGGCCTTTTCATCATTATAGGGTTCGTTCAATATTTCATCCGTGTAGCCATGATTATAATGCGCCCAATCGGTAACCGAACGGATAGCTGCACCTGAAGTAATTACATCAGGTTGAGTGAAAAGTGCCATCAATGTCATAAATCCACCGTATGAGCCTCCATACAAACCCACATGCTTTGGATTGACGCCATATTTTTCAACCAGGTATTTTACGCCGTCAACCTCATCATCCAGATCCTTGCCGCCCATATGCCGGTAGATCCCGGTGCGCCAATCGCGTCCATAACCTGCACTGGCCGTGTAATCAATATCCATCACATAGTAACCGTTATCAGCAAGCAAATTATTGAACATGGATTCCCTGAAATAATAGCTCCAGGAGTAGGTAACGTTTTGCAGATACCCGGCACCATGTACAAATATCACGGCAGGTTTTGCCGGGTCGGGTGTTTTTGGTTCGTAAACCCGGGCGTATACATCGCTGCCATAACGGTTTTTAAAGGTGATGATCTCCGGTGCGCGCCATGGATATGAGTTATACTCATCACTTACCGAGTTAGTGATTTTTACGGCTTTTGCTCCGGCTTTATTTGGCTGCACATACAAATCCCAGGGTTTATTGGTGTATGAATAGCGGATAGCCAGCCATTTTTCGTCAGGTGAAATAGTTACCTCGTTGCCGCCTTTCATCGAGGTGAGTTTAACGGGTGTGCCTCCGCTTACAGGCATCCGGTAAAAATGGGTGATGCCAGGATGCTCCATATTGGCCGTGAAATAAAATGTCTTTTTATCGTTCGACAGTTCCAGCGTTTGCACTTCCCATTTACCGCTGGTGAGTTGTTTTTTATCGCCCGATTTTACATCTGCCACATAAATATGTGAGTAGCCGCTTGCTTCGCTCTGGAAATAAATATGGGTGTCATCAATCCAGCCTAAATTGCCGAGTCCCGGGCCGCCTACCCAGGCTTCATTGCGCTCACGGTCGATGAGGCTTAGCTGGCCGGTAGCCGGATCAAGTTTCATTATCCAGCGGTCCTTATTATCCTGCGCGATGATCAATACTACAGCATTTTTTCCATCCTCGCTCCAATATGGGCCGCGTATGTTTACTTTACGATCTTCGTTTAGTTTGGTGCGTGCCTCCAGTTCTTTTGGATAATCTTTTACATAATCGGGCAGATCCTTAATACCCGGTATCTCTTTGGTCGAAATATTATAAACTGTATCGCGTTGCGTATCAAAAATAAAAGATTCGGAAGTTGATTGCGGGCCGCCTACCTTTTCGCGGTTCTGAATATCCTCGGTATAACCCGATGCGGTAACATAATCAGGCACAATAGTGATCTTTTCATCCTTTGGCGATGTGACCAAACGATAGGTGATATACTGTCCATCCGGACTTAATTGCAGGCCCGTCAGCCGCTTATCGTCAATATTGATCTCCTTTAATTTTGCGGGTTGAAGCGCCTTGCGTTCGGCTGCATTCAGCTTATCATCCTTCGCCCGTTCTTTAATTATATCAAACAGTTCCAATTGCTGATCCTTCAACCATTTTTCTTGTGTATTAGCGCTGTTGTCGCCGGTTTTATTGTCACCGCCCTGTCTTCCTCTCCGGCCGCCTTGAGTTTGCTGGGTTGTTGAGGCAGCATGTACAAAATTGGTTAACTGCTTTAACTCGCCGCCGTTCAGTCTCATAGAATAAAGATTTCCATTGCTGATATAAAGCACATGGCTTTCATCGCTGCTAAAAACCGGGTTACTTTCGCGGTCAACAGTATTCGTCAGTTGAATAGTATTCCTTTTTAAAATATCCGACAGAAAAATATCGCCGTTTTTTTCAAATAGTTTGATCTTGTGCTTTTTATTCCAGCTACCGTTTGCAGGCGACAGAGCCTTGCGTTCGTTAAGACTTACCTTTTGCGGTTCAGTATTGTTTGGAATGATGCTGTATAACTCGTCCTGGTCTATCTTTTCCGGGTTCCAGTCGAAATAGATCTTCTTACTGTCATCACTCCAATGAATATTTGAGGGCGATGTGCCTATCCATTTCGGATCACGCATGATCTTTTCAACAGTAAGTGTTTCCAGCTTCTGCGCAAAGGTTTGGGTTGAGATCAGAACTAATAAAATTGTAAACAGTCTCTTCATATTCAGAAAAATAATTTTTTATGGCCTTTCCCGGTAGAGACGCAAAATTTTGCGTCTCTACAAAGGTAATATTCCTATTTTTAGCAATTGCATTGTTACAAATATGGAATTAAAAGGGACAGGTTTTACGCTTCGCGGATGGAATTTAAATGATGCTGCATCATTGCAAAAACATGCTGATAATCCTAAAATTTCGGCTTTTTTAATGGATCGTTTTCCTTATCCCTATACTATGGAAAAGGCGGTTGAATGGGTAAATAGCCTGCAGGAACAGCACCCGTTTGTAAACTTCGCCATCGATGTTGACGACCAGGTAGTTGGCGGTCTCGGATTTGAACTAAAGGATGATGTTTACCGTAAAACAGCATCGATCGGTTATTGGCTCGGCGAGGATTATTGGGGCAGGGGGATCATGACAAGGGCCGTAAGCCTGGGTGTGGATTATGCCTTTTCAAATCTCGATGTTATACGCATACAAGCAGGCATATTAAGTAAAAACCCGACATCTATGCGGGTGCTCGAAAAGGCCGGATTTATTAAAGAGGCCGTGATGAGGAATGCGGTGATTAAAAATAATGTAATTATGGACGAGCATCTTTACGCTATCTTAAAATAATATGGAATGTATTTAACCTTCACTATTTTAAAAGCTATATTGCTACTTGGGGGGATAGTTTACTTTGTAAAAGGGATGCTCAAATTCATGAAGGAAAATAAACCGTGGCCTGCCATCAAAGCAATAGGAGTTGTTTTTTTGATCGTGCTGATAATAACACTTTTAGATTTTATAATTCCGAAAGCTAAATAACAACTTAGCTCATAACACGCTCAAAAAGCAGCAGTTAAGGAACTCGCAAGAAACTTACGAAGTTTTAAAAACTTCGTAAGTTTTCATGATTTTTATCTTCAAAGCACAAGTTCCATCTGGATATTGCTCCGCTCATAAGGCGATGGCCTGCCGGTGATTTTTTTAAAGCCCAGTTTATGATAAAGCTCGATGGCTGGCTTTAATATGGTATTGCTTTCAAGATAGAGCTTGGTTGCGCCTGCTTCCCTTGCCTTGTTCATCGCTGCTTTTCCTAATAAATAGCCTATTCCTTTGCCCTTTGCCACAGGTGATACCGCCATTTTAGCCAGTTCAAAAGTTTCATCGTCCCTTTTTATTAATGCGCAGGTGCCGACAGGTTTATTTTCAAAAATAGCCATCAGGATATAACCCCCTTTATCCAGGATATACTCCTGAGGATGATCCAGCGAGTGATGATCCGCTTCCTCCATTTTAAAATATTGGGTTATCCATTCCTTGTTCAGATCCCCAAACGCCTTTTGGTACGCAGGTGAATAATCTATGACCGATACGTTGCTTACCTCTCTTAATTTCCTTTCTACAATAACTCTTTTTAAAAGGCTTTTTTGTTCGAGGTGAAATTCCCATTCGCCTATGGCTTTCCACAGGTTGTGGTCAGTTTCATCCAGTAGCTTTTCAACCGCCGCGCCAACATCGGTGTATTGCGGCCGTATCTGCCTGTTAACCTCCTGACCTTTTTCCGTCATGGTGATTACATTCCGTCTTCCGTCATTTTCACCCTTTTGCTCAGCCACATATCCTTTTTTAACCATCTCTTTAACAATAGTGCTTACAGAGGCGTGCGAATGACCGATCTCCGCAGCAATCTCTGTTATACCCTTACTCTGCCCATCTGCCAACGAAAAGAATACCGGGAACCATTTTGGGTGAAGATCAACCTGGTACAGCTCATACACTTGTGCCGACTGCTGCGTGATCAGCTCACTTAACCTGCGCAAGCGACTACCAATCGCTTTTTTGCCTGTTTTCTCGTAAAAATCCATGTTTGTGTAATCAGTTACGTAATTGATTTCAAATTAAAATATAAATTTTTATTAAAGCAAATTTTTTAGCCATTATCAAATTCTAATTGATCACCCTGCCACTCATATCTACCCTTTTTGCAAAAGGATTGAGGTACCGGTTTGCCAGCACTGCAAACTCCAGGCGGGTTACAGGGCGGTTGATGTCAAAGCCGCCTGTTAATTTAAATTGAGTTGACCACGATTTTTGCAAGGCGATTTGCAAGGTTTTGGGGTCAGTCAAAGTGTAATCGCTGATGAACGACAACAGGTTGCCCACGGTAAACTGGGCATCCGGCTTTTCCTTATTGAACCATAAAAAGGCCCGGGTATACAATTCGTTTAAAACAGGTTTTACCTCTTCAGTATTAACGATATTATTAGGCCCAAATTGAAACTCAGGCGAATTACCATTGGCATTTTGAATACCCTTCAGTAAGCCAGTTGCACACACCTGCTGTATCGCTCTCGAATGCGGATCTTTTGACGATATATCAGTAAAGGGCAGCAGGTATCCTTTGTAATCGAGCAGTTCGCCTTGTATTATCCGCACATTTAAATGTTTGGTGGTGGTTTTAAAGAATGCACAAAAGGCGGCAACAGTTCCTGCGCCTTGTCCTAAAGCCATTTGTGCCGGCAGGTATTGGATGCTTTTATTTTCGGGTAGTGCCCTGTCAATGATCAACAGGTTATCCGCATCGTTTACCACAACTTGGCGCATGGGTATGCAGTAGGATGGATATGGTGGATAATTACCTTTCGATATATTTGCATCAGTAGATTTTTGTCCCGGCAAAGCCTCGCCTGCGGCAATGGATGTGCGATAGATATCTGATGCCCCATTACCTTTAGTGCTATCAAACCTTTCCGGCATTCCGGCTCCGGCCTTTTTTACCACATCTCCATTTTCAGTAGCATCGATCACCACTTTTGCTTTAACTGTCACCGTTTCATTATTTATGGTGATGGTTACTTCCCAGCCGGTACCATCTTTTTTAATACTCGTCCAGGTTGTATTTAGCTTGATGCTTAGCTTCTTCACAGTGTCGGTCAGCTTATTCAAAACCTCAGCGCCAACGGCAGGTTCGAAGCGAAGTATCGCATTATAAGTAGTATCGTATCCTTTCTGATTTTTATAATGCTCCGTTACCATCCGCCTGAACTCGCCCCAAATCCCTGATGGCAAATTGCGATTAGCTTCTATCACATACATTTTTTCTGAAGCAGAAAATCCGCCAAGACTTGCTCCCTGCAATACCAGCATGGTTTTTATTTTGCTTCGTGCGCATTGCAGGGCTGCCGCTACACCGCCCGGACCGCCGCCAATCACCAGCACATCGGTTTTAATGGTTTCGGCATTGGCGAATGAAAAAGTGAAGAGCAATAACAGGAACAGTAATCTTTTTATCATTTTTTAAAATAAACAGGTGTAAAACGGCAAATCAGGCAAAAGCTTGCCCCAAA
>Ga0206890_1208_pt1 | contig 17125 bp, 10 predicted proteins | sample Alteio_BWOrgHeat_58_FD_152960 | JGI IMG/M metagenome (GOLD analysis project Ga0206890, IMG submission 152960) | Enriched cells from forest soil in Barre Woods Harvard Forest LTER site, Petersham, Massachusetts, United States - Alteio_BWOrgHeat_Nextera6 ... | reverse complement strand
CAGCCTTGCATGGGCAAAAACCCCCAAAGTGCTTATATTTTGTAAAACGGCGGGTTATCACCATCAATCAATAGCGGCCGGCATTGTAGCTATCCAAAAGTTGGGTGCCGAAAATAAGTTTGATGTGGACACCACTACCGATGTCACCAAATTTACTACCTCAAACTTAAAACAATACGCCGCGCTGATATTTTTAAGCCCTACAGGTACAGGCGTTTTCAGGGACTCGACCGAAAAAGAAGCCTTAAAGCACTATATCCACTCAGGCGGTGGTTTTGTGGGCATACATGCCGCTACCGATTTTGAGTACGACTGGCAATGGTACGGCGATTTGGTAGGCGCCTATTTTAAAGCGCACCCAGCTCAGCAGAATGCGGTTGTTGATTTGGTTGATTCTTCCAATATATCCACCAGTTTCTTACCCCGTCAGTGGAAAAAATTTGATGAGTGGTACCACTTTAAATGGATGGCGAAAGACCTCCATATTTTATTGAAATTGGATGAAAGTACCCTCGACTACGGGAAAACCCCCGGTATAAAAATGGGGGCAGATCACCCTATAGCATGGTATCACAATTTTGATGGCGGAAGATCATTTTATACCGCGCTTGGTCATACCGATGAATCTTATTCCGACCCGCTTTTCCTCCAACATTTATTAGGCGGCATCAAATACGCCATGGGTAAAAAATATGCCGGCAAATGAAAAAAAGCAGGCAATGGCTATTAACGGTATTGGGTATAGCTATCCTGTTATATACCTGTAAGGTAACGCAATACCCGGTACAGCGTGACGCAACAGGCCGCATTTTGGTAAACCCGCATCCCGACCCGGCGCCAATGTCGCCCCAGGAAAGCCTGAAACACATGTACCTGCCCAAAGGTTATCACCTGCAACTGGTAGCCAGCGAACCTATGGTAAGCGAGCCGGTTGCCATTGTTTGGGATGGCAATGGCGTTATGTACGTGGCCGAAATGCTCACCTATATGGTAAACGTGGATGGCACCGGCGAGGGCGCTAAACTATGTACCATCAAACGACTGGAAGATACCAACGGCGATGGCGTAATGGATAAGGCCACCATATTTATTGATAGCCTGGTTCTGCCCCGCATGATGCTTACCGTGGGTCACCGCTTACTGGTAAGCGAAACCAACTCCAACAATATTTATAGCTATGAAGATACCAATGGCGACGGCAGGGCCGATGTAAAGAAACTGGTTTATAAGAACGAAACTATAGACAACAAGAACCTCGAACACCAAAAAAGCGGCCTGATGTGGAACCTGGATAACCGCATCTATGTAACGGTTGACCAGGTACGCTACACCTACAATTTTAAGGCTAACAAACTCACCCCCGATTCGCTGCGCGAACCGCCGGGCGGGCAATGGGGTTTAACCAATGATAATTATGGACGCCTGTTTTTCTCGCAGGCCGGCAGCGAAACCCCCGCTTTGAACTTTCAGCAAAACCCCTCGTACGGGCGCTTTGACTTTAAAGATCAGTATAACGAAGCATTCCAGGCGGTATGGCCCATTATTGCCACACCCGATGTGCAGGGCGGTTTACTGCGGTTACGTGCCGATAGCACCCTTAACCATTTTACCGCCTGCGCCGGTCAGTCCATTTACCGGGGAGATAAACTGCCTGCTGATGCCAGCGGCGACCTGTTTATTCCCGAGCCCGTTGGCCGTTTGATACGCAGGGCCAAAGTGATCAATACCGATGGTAAAATAACCCTGGTTAACGCTTATGATAAGCAGGAGTTTTTGGCATCAAGCGATATGAATTTCCGCCCGGTTAATACCGTAACCGGGCCCGATGGCTGTATGTATATTGTGGATATGTACCACGGCATTATACAGGAAAGCAACTGGACGCGTACCGGCAGCTACCTGCGCCCCCAAATATTACGCAAAGGGCTGGAAAAGAACATTGGCCGTGGCCGCATCTACCGCCTGGTGCATGACGGTTTTAAACCCGATAAGGCCCGCCCGCGTATGCTGGACGAAACCAGCGCGCAACTTGTCACTTACCTAAGCCATCCCAACGGCTGGTGGCGCGACAATGCCCAAAAAGAACTGGTGCTTCGCGACGACCAATCTGTAGTCCCGGCGTTAAAAACTATGGCGGTAAGTTCGCCTAATCAACTGGCCCGCATCCATGCCTTGTGGACCTTAAACGGGCTCAATGCGCTGGATATTGAAACCTTTGCCCGTGCCCTCAAGGATAATGACCCGCAGGTGCGCAAAACAGCGGTTTGGATAGGCGAGGACCTCATGAAAACACATACAGAGGTGGTTGACCAGTTAGCCGCTTTAAAAGACGACCCAAGCCCCGATGTCCGTTTTCAGCTCTCGTTATCCATGCGGTATAACCCATCCGAAAAAGCGCAGGCGGTTATCAGTTACCTGCTGAGCCATAACCCCAATAACGAGGTATTAGTGCAATCAAACAGGGTTTACCAGGCTAATTTGGAAGCTAAAGCCGAAATTGCGCGTACCGAACGCTTAATGCGCGAAGCCGACCGCAAACTGGTAACCCAGGGTGCCCTGATATTTAAGCAGCTTTGCGCTACCTGTCATGGTATGGATGGCAAAGGTGTAACCATTGGCGGCACGGGCATGACGGCCCCCATACTTGCCGGGGCCAAAGATGTGAACGGCAACCCCGATAAACTGATCAGGATATTGCTGCTGGGATTAAGCGGCCCGATTGATGGTAAAAAATACCCCGATGTAATGCCCCCGCTTGGCGGCAACGATGATGAATACATCGCCTCGGCGCTAAGCTATATCCGTAACGACTTTGGCAACAAGGCCCCAACCGTTAAACCCGCCGACGTAAAACGCGTAAGGGACGAACTGGCCGGCCGCACCAAAGGCTGGACAATGGCCGAACTCGACTCTATAAAACCAAAACCCCTTCCCGGCAGGAGGAATTGACGTTGCGTGGAGCAGGGCGGTTGGCGAGTTGGTGAATAACATAAGAGCGTTGTCACGCTGAGCCCCGTCGAAGCGTATGCGGGCAAAGGCCTTTACGCACATGCATCGACGTAAACCAATATTTTAATGCGTTTACCCCAAAAAATCCGGGAAAAATCCGACATTATTTTTTTTTCATGTTTTTTGCAAAAAAAATAGGCTGAAAAAGCCATTGTAAACCTGCAGAAATGCGCCTTGCTACTTAAAGATACAAAAAAATAACCACTTTTCAAAACATACTGTTTATGCGGCTTGCTATAGCTAAAAAGCTACCTGTAAAGCGGTTAAATGAAAGTGGCGCAACGCCAAAATAACGCACCAAATCACCAACCCGGCGCAGCATTCAAAGGTTAAAAACATTATTTTAAAGCTGCCTCATGTGGCCTAAGCAGCACTTCAAGCAGCCTTAAAAAGCTATCACCACACTTCCCGGGCCCATTTAAATGCCTCGTGCCACAATTCATTTCCTCCGTGCGATTCCTGCTTTCGGGAAGGTGCAGGAAGGGGTTTCGCAAAATGATAGAACTGCCAACTGCCCACTCAAAACTGCAAACTGAAAAGCGGCCTCTGTGCGATAAGGGAAAGGGTTTGCGGAGCGACAGAACTGCCAACTGCCCACTCAAAACTGCAAACTGAAAAGCAACGGCCCCGTGCGATTCCTTCCCTTGGGAAGGGAAGGAAGGGGTTTCGCAAAATGATAGGACTGCCAACCGCCCACTCAAAACTGCAAACTGAAAAGCAACGGCCCCGTGCGATTCCTTCCCTTGGGAAGGGCAGGAAGGGGTTTCGCAAAATGATAGAACTGCCAACTGCCCACTTAAAACTGCAAACTGAAAAACGGCCTCCGTGCGACTCCCGCTCTTGGGCGTGTGCAATGTCATTAAGTTAGTTAAGGAGGAATAGGTTTTCTATAAAAAATATTTCTATGGCCCATCGGGCCTACCCCTTTGTAGAAAAAAAAGTAAAAAATAAAATTGTGCCGTAGGTACAACCCTAAATTGACAGGCTGATAATGCCCATTGGCGAAGGGTAGCGCCTAAGGCGCAAAAAATGTTATTGTTGATATAGCTACAAAGGGGTAGGCCCGATGGGCCAGTCATTTTTTAAGTATAAATTCCTCAACTTAATGACATTTGGGGAAGGGAAAGAAGGAGTTTCGCAAAATGACAGGCGTATGGAGTAAGGAAATAAGTGTAATTTTTAAAGATTATAGAATGTTTGGTATATTTGGTAAAAGCTTAGAAATTGGATCATGGAAAGAATTGTATTGGAGGTGGATGATTACGATAAAGAGGCATTTATTCAGTACCTGGATCAACTGCGGGATAAAATGGCCGAACGGGGGCTAACCCAAGAAATACTCGAAAATATCATGAAAAATGAATGAGCATCACCTACGAAGTGTAGTTGTGATTTGCTTTCAGATTTGTTCTTTGCTATATTTAAACACAACTTTGCAATATATCATAGTTGGCATACTGCAGTTGTGATTTGCTTTCAGATTTGTTCTTTGCTATATTTAAACACAACCAAGGCGAATTTGTTTAACCCCCATTAACCGTTGTGATTTGCTTTCAGATTTGTTCTTTGCTATATTTAAACACAACTTTAGACCCTAAATACCTGGCAGATGAGTAGTTGTGATTTGCTTTCAGATTTGTTCTTTGCTATATTTAAACACAACTTTTACGGGAAAGGATAGCACTAAAACATAGTTGTGATTTGCTTTCAGATTTGTTCTTTGCTATATTTAAACACAACGGCGATAAATAACGTAGCAAATTCAGACCCGTTGTGATTTGCTTTCAGATTTGTTCTTTGCTATATTTAAACACAACAACAGGCGTTTTGCTTTGCGCATTAGCGTTGTTGTGATTTGCTTTCAGATTTGTTCTTTGCTATATTTAAACACAACCTTAGCCGAACCAAAGGAGCAACGTTTGAGTTGTGATTTGCTTTCAGATTTGTTCTTTGCTATATTTAAACACAACAAAAGAAGGATTCATTGCCGGTTACAACGCGTTGTGATTTGCTTTCAGATTTGTTCTTTGCTATATTTAAACACAACTAAATGCCGATAATATATCTACATTACCCGGTTGTGATTTGCTTTCAGATTTGTTCTTTGCTATATTTAAACACAACTCCTTTATCGTTTTGGTTGTTGGTGTATTCGTTGTGATTTGCTTTCAGATTTGTTCTTTGCTATATTTAAACACAACATACCCCTGTTTATTGCATTGATTGTTAGTTGTTTATAGCAAAAAATACAAAGAAAAAAATTGCCCGATGATTTCATAAAAACCATCGGGCTTTTTCATTAAAACAGTTCTAATTGTTGTGGCGTGCTGGGCAATTCCTTTTGCTCTTTGCCATAAAAAAGTTCCATCATGCCAAATTGTTTATCCGTGACGGTTAAAATTCCGACATTCCCTTTTGGCGGCAATAGTTTTTTTACCCGTTTAATATGCACATCGGCATTTTCGCGGCTGCTGCAATGGCGCAAATAAATCGAAAACTGGAACATACCAAAACCATCTGCCATAATATCTTTCCGAAACCTGGCGTAAAGCTTCCGATCCTTTTTAGTTTCGGTGGGTAGGTCAAACAATACAAGTATCCACAAAATGCGATATTCATTAAAACGCATGGTATTATTAAGTCATAAGTCTATAGTCCAAAGTCTTGGGTCAATCTTAGCCTTACTTTATAAATAAAGTTTTTACTTAGGGCTACCGACTTCAGACTTTCTACTTCCCGGCATTGGTATAAGCGGGTATAATATTTTACGGCTCGTTGTTTCATAACATTTAGCCAGCGAAGCGGTAGTACGCTGTAAGCCCACCATTAGCGGGCTGCTCTCTTTTTCAATATGTACGTCCACTGTAGCAATCCCTAATAAACGCGCTTTCAGTTCGGTAGTTATAAAATCAAAATCTTCGCCGTCGTCCAATATCTCGCATACCATTTTATCAACATAAGGCCGGTAAGGCTCCATAATATCATCGGCCAGGCAATAGGCATTGTATTTATTACGGTGATGAATACCCAATGTGGGCAGCAACCCCGACGATACCAGCCCACGGGCCACCATGGCCCGCAATATAGCATAGCCATAATTAAGCAGGTTATTAGGCGGTTCGCCTTCACGCCGGCGGAAAAAATTCAGATCAACCCCAAACAAATACCGCCAATAATAAGCCGCGGCCCGGCCTTCAAAATTATCCGGATCGCCTGACCGTACACTTTTTGCCCAGCGCAGCAGGTTCTCAACTTCTATTCCCCTGCCACTTAATACAGCGGCCTGGTTTAATATTTTGGCGCTTACCGTTTGCTGCCATAATTGCTTTTTAAGCGGCTCGGTGGCGGTAATTTGATGGCGGAAACGTTCGCTCTGTATATCGTGCCCGTCCAAAGGCATAAACAACCCAACAGGGTGGTGGGTATCATCGCAGGTAATAATAGCGGCATTGTTTTTCAATAGCGCGGCCATAGCAGCCTGGGTAATGGTAATTTGCTGGTTGTCTAATATAACTATGCCAATATCCTCTACCGGGACCGATCGTTTATTATCCTTCTCGCCGAGCCTGACAGGCGCGTCGGGCACTTCTATCAATAATTGTTCATTGCGCTTGCTAAGGTAAGCCGGATTGCCGAAATAGAGGGTGCGTTTGATCATAGTGTTCCTTTAAAAATTGGATTAATATCTCCTAAGCGGTCAACTTTTAATTTGATGCAAACATCTTTAATCATTATTCCATTAATAGATTTCTGATTCTTTGATTGTGGGCTTCCAACGCCATATTCATTTTGAATTGGGTATTTGATTTTTAATTTTTCTTGCTCTTTAAATGGGATATTAAATATAGTATTTGCACTATAATAGGGGATAAAGTTTGCTGTTGTGCCTGCACCATCAATAAATTTATAAATCATTGTAGCTTGATTATTATTTAATGCATGGTTTTCTTTTTCTTCTTCATTAGGTAAATAAACCAAGTCATTTGGTGATAGGTAAAATAAAAGACGATGATTTTCAATATTCACTTCTGGGACAGGGGTTAATCCTTGCTTCTGTCTTTCTATTACAACATTTAATGGGATAGTATCATAGCTTCTTTTACCATATTCATCTTGATAAATCGCAAAAAATAAATTTGTTCCTTTTGCTGCCTCAACGTATTTGTCTTTTTTATTGCCTTTTGTTCCAATTGTAAACTTATTCCCTTTGGGCTCATAAGTGCGTACTTTAAAAATAGGTTGATGTTGTTTGCCGTTATTCAATTGAACTATATTTTTGTTTAATTCTTCTAATCCATCAGGTGAAAATGCTAATTCTGGATACTCAATTATTTTTTCGTTTTTAATCTCATTATACTTATGTAAATGATTCAACATTATTTTTTGAATGCCGGTATCTGTAATATTTTTAATTTTAGACGAACCAAAACTTTCATCAACTGTTACCCTTGATGCAACATTTTCGTTGTCCAAATAAAAAATCTCAATTCTTGAAATATCTATATCATTCCATTTATTGTTATTTTCTTTAAAATACTTAATAAGTTGCTTTTTATCGCCATTTTGAAGAACCAATTCTTTGATATATTTCCTTAAATCTTTGTTAACGATACATTCCCAATTATCTAATGCTATAGATAAGGATACAATTTTTTTAAATTGTAACTGTACTAAACCTGCCACTGTATCTTTGTGCATAGGCTTACGGATGGCCCAATTATCGCCAATTGTTTGTTTTACAATCTCTTTTGTATTATTACCGCTTTCATCTTTTTTCCATGCCTGGTAATGATTAACTGATTTATTAATTACACGTAAATTTTGTTTAAAGCTTATTATAATATTAGCCAACTCATCTCTTGCTTCTTGCGTGAAAGTTTCCCAAGGCTTATAAAATACCCATTTGTAATTTTGCATTGAATCATCATACTTTTTAAAACATAGTTTATGCTTTAAATCATATCTCTTATTTTCCTTTTCTTCTTTAGTGTTTTTACCTAAAGCACTTTCATTATTTAGATAGTTAACATGGCTTCGACTAAGGCAAGCAATAATAATCGCATCTAAAGCATGATGGCGATGATCAATTCGTTTCTTGTTAAAGCCTTTTTGTAATTCAATCGGCATCTTTGTTTGAAAAACTCTTTTGCCTTCTTTATTTGTCCATTCCCCAAAATCTAAACTGCCTGTTAACATATTCAAACGTTCAAACCTTGGAGTAATGATGTCATTCCATACATCGTGTAAGCCCCAATCTTGTTTGAGTATGGATGTTATTGTGCCATTACTGACAATTACATTTTTAGAAATCGACTCTTGTTCATCATCTTCACGAACAATATTGCTCATCAAATTTTTTACAACTTTACTTATGTAGCGGCTATCATTTAATTGTCTTTGTATAAATGATTCAGGAATATCATTCATTAAAAGTCGTTTCATTTTACTACGACTTTTACTATAATGATTTTTTACAAAATCTTCATATTGTTCAAGTGTGAATATAGTAGCAGTTCTTCCGAAGCTTAGCTGTACTATCTCTCCCCCCTTTTTATTAATAAATTCAAGGCCCAGCAACTTATCTTTAAGTGTGTTTATTTCAGTTTCACAAATTACTTTATTGCTAAAGGAGTCATCAAAATACCTTGATTGTGGTATAATATGTTCAATATCATATTCTCTTGTAAAAAGCTTATTTAAAGGGATAATACTACCGGTATAAGGTGATCTGTATTTTTGTTGCAACCAAAGTTTATAACGAATTAATTCTGAAGAAGTAGGTTGAGATTGCTTAGAAATCTTTAAAATTTCATCAGGTATATTCCCATCTTCTGCGCTTAAAACCCCTTCCTCATAAATTTTCAAAATTTCCTGCTGTGAGGGTGAGTAAGGTCTTACATTTTCTGTTTCCCCATCGTTTAGTAATTCCGCCAATAATGCCTTTATCCTAAGATTGGTATTCTCATTTTCACTTATTTGATTTGTCATTTGTTCGCGCTTCTTTGCGGGATTCTTCATTTCACGACCAAGTTCTATATGTATTTCATTAAAGAAATTCGCCTCTCCATTGCCATACCTTTTCCATATATCACGTACCACTTGCAAAGTTTCATTAATTACCTGCTCTACAATAGGATTACGTAAACTGTGTTGTTGCAAAAGTTCAATCTTATCTGCTGTTTTCCATTGATCTGATTTTTCATCTTCGGAATGACGGTCATAAATGATATATGAAGCGAGCCATTCTGGTAAATTCTGAAAATGCGTTATATCTGTAAGATTTATTGATTTTTCTCTTACTCTGTTTCTGATTTTTTCATCAAATTCAGCATTTATAATTTTGTCTATTCTATCTTTTGCTTGCGGATGAATATCTTCTGCATGCCAATATTTACCTAAACGCATTAATGGTAACAGTTTCTTGATAGCTTTGGCTGAATAAGCGCCATATTCCTTTTTAAATGTGGGGGTTTTTTTGAAGCTCTCAACAAAATCATTTCCTAACTCTTTCTTTTCAGCAAAGGTTTTTAATGCCTTTTCAATATCAATTTTATCTTCTACGGAATATAGAATATGCCATAATGCTTCCTCGTTTTCCTGAGTTAAAAAATCTTTTGATACTGTTTCTGTTTTAGTAATTCGTAATAAAATCAAGGCCCTTGTTTCGTTACATGGGTAACTTTTATCCTCCACATAATTCCAGCGATAATTAGCTTCGCTTTTTTTGAAAAACTTTATTAACGCTTTTTGGTCAATTTCTTTCCTATCATTTAAAAAATCAAATAAATTTATCCAGTCTTCTTCAGATGCCAACAATTCTCCAGTAACTTCTATATCATCAGGTTGCCCTCTTTTATAAATGCGCAAACTTTGAAGCCATTTCCAAAGTCTAAATTCCTGAAATAAAGGGTGTGATTTTGCAATACATTTTATTGGTTGTATTTCCAACTTGCCATCTTTTATAAATGTTCTGCTTTCAAACTTGCAGTTACTGATTAATGAAGTTTTGCTTTTTAGAGGGCGTTGGTAAAAAATAATATCATTCAAAAAAAGGTGTACAAAATCTTTTTTTGAATTGCTATTTCTGTGCGCATCATTATTTTCATATAATTCTTGAAGGCAAGATTGATAAAGGTTTTTATCCTTCAATTCACAGTGAAACTCTTGCTGTGTTTTTAAAATTAGTTCTAACTCAGCCTTGTAGAATTTACGCTCAATAACCCTAACCAATTTTCCTTTAATTTTTTGATTTGGATTTTGTAGCAAAGTGTCATAAATATAAGTCCCTACTGTTTTTTGGCTACTATGGATTTTTTCTTCAGTACTTTTTTTAATGGCAATCCAATCTTTTTCTGAATCAACAGCTTTAAAACTTCTTTTTTCCTTTCCCTCTTTATCAGTTTTTATTGTTTTATCATCATTAATATCTGTCGTTACAATAAATTCCTTAGTTTTTCCTTTCCAATCAAACAAAGGTACTTTACTAGCTCTACGATAAACCCATCCATTTTCTAAAACAATGCTATACCATATTTCGTCTTTTCCTCTTTGGGGTTCATCACCAATAACATCAGATACTTCCAATGTGAAAAATTCAATCAATTTATTGGGGTTCTCTTCTTCATCTTCTCCACGCAACTGATAGTAGCCTCTTTTTTGATTGAAATTCAAAAGTAACCAGGCAAGTTCTTCCTTTTCTATTTTCTTCTCTAATGCCTTTTTACGCAAATAATAAATGGTCCAATCGTAAGGCACCTTCTTATTATCCTTTAATAGTTGCGGCTGATATTTTTCAAAATCCAATAACATTTCATCAAAAGATTTCTTAAAAATGAAATCTGATTTATTAGTTTCAGGATTAAAGATATATGGAAGCTTAGGTTCAGTTTCAGGAATAAACTGGCCTAATTTTTTTGAAAAGTCTATTTGTTTTGCATAATGATCGGGTAGAAAACCTAAAATATTTAGAACTCTATGTAATCTTTCCCTTCGTAATAGCTGTCTTTCTCTAAGTCGTCTTATTCCACGAAAATCGGTTCTTTCTGCTGTTTGGGAAAGTGACTGTCCGCTATCAAATTTACCCAAAATATCCTGGCTCATAGGGAGAATACGACTTCCGGTTGCAACGATTTTTCCTAATCTCTCCTTTTCGTCTTGATGAATTAAAGACCAGCCAATAGAGTTTGTGCCAAGGTCAAGGCCAAGTATTGTTTTCATATTGTGATTGGTTAGGTTTAAATGTTATTTGTTTAATTTAAATTAATATATTTGGACTGAAAGCAAATCACAATAAGGATTATTCCGTTGTGAAAACATTCAAAGCGGCGCAAGTCGCTTTTTTTATTTCTCCAAATTTTTACAATTCAAATAAAAAATGAATTTACTCATTATAAATTGATATTATCAATAAGTATTTAATAAGCCTAGTTCCCTTACAACCCCCCGCCTCCCCAAAATCTCACCCTCCCCGCAACAAATCCCCGCAACACTTGTTAATCCACCATATAACCTGTTATTTTTGCCACTACCACAATTTACTAAGCTGATAACCAATGGATATTAAAGCATTGAAACAAACCGCCGCGGCATTAATGGCCGGGCACAAAGGCCTGCTGGCCATGGACGAAAGTTTGCCAACCTGCAATAAACGGTTCGCCGAGGTGGGCATACCCCAAACGGTTGAATATCGCCGCGCCTACCGCGACATGATAGTTAACACCCCAAATTTTGGCGACTGCATAAGCGGCGCCATACTGTTCGACGAAACCATTTACCAGGCCACCACTACCGGTGTTTTATTTGTTGATATATTAAAACAGGCGGGCATTATCCCCGGTATAAAGGTTGACGAAGGCGCTATTGATCTGGCAGGTTTCCCCGGCGAAAAAATAACCGAAGGGTTGGACGGCCTGCGCACCCGCCTGGCTAAATACTACAGCCTGGGCGCGCGTTTCTGCAAGTGGCGCGCCGTTATCACCATTGGCGACGATATACCCACCAACGGCTGCATTGATGCCAATACGCATTTGCTGGCCCGCTATGCCGCCCTATGCCAGGAAGCCGGCATGGTGCCCATTGTTGAACCTGAAGTGCTGATGGACGGCAACCATACGATAGAAAAATGCTACGAAGTAACCGCCAACGCCTTGCGGTCGCTGTTTGCGCAGTTGCATATCCAAAGGGTAAACCTGCAGGGCATCATCCTGAAACCAAATATGATCATAGCGGGTAAGGCCTGTCCCAAACAAAACAGTATTGATGAGGTTGCCGAGGCCACGGTAAACTGCCTGTTAGAAAATGTACCGGCTATAGTGCCCGGCATTGCCTTCCTATCCGGCGGACAATCGGCTGCTGATGCATCAGCGCATTTAAACGCCATGCACGTAAAGTTTAAAGGCATACTACCCTGGGCGCTCACCTTTTCGTTCGCCCGGGCCATACAACAACCCGCCCTCGAAATTTGGCGCGGCAAGGACGAAAATGTAAAAGAAGCGCAAAAAATGCTGTATCACCGCGCATCATTAGATAACGCCGCAAGGAGGGGCGAGTACACGGCGGAAATGGAAAAGTAAAAAGCGCGGCTGCGCGAATCCCTCCCGAGAGTTATCGGGATGAGGAGCGGAGAGGTGTGTTTCTCGAAACATATCGGCGAAACACACCCCTGCCACTACTCAGCCAAACGCGCCCCCTCTCAAGAGGGGAACTTATAAAAAGCGTTTTTTCCCAACCCTCTTTACCGCTTGCGGTAGAGAGGGTCGCCCAGCGAAGCGTCGGCGGGGTGAGTCATCGCCGGCACGCTGAATAAACGAAACTACTTCCGAATACGGGAGTTTTAATAAAAGAAAAAACAAAAAGTCTCCTCAACCGGGGGAGATTTAGAGGGGGCTATAGACAAAAGCCCCTTCGAAGGAAAAAACAAAAAAAGCCCCTCTCCCAAACAAACCTTTTCCGCTTCCCTTCTCCTTTGGAGAAGGTGGCCGAAGGTCGGATGAGGCAAAGAGGGGTTGGGGTGAGGCCATGACACAAACAAAACTATATCCGCTAAAATTTGAACCTATATACCAGTACCGGATATGGGGAGGCCGCCGCCTGGCTAACTTGCTGAGCAAGCCGCTGCCGCCCAATGATCCCATTGGCGAAGCCTGGATATTAAGCGACCGCGACGATCACCCCAGTTTGGTGATGGATGGCCCGCTAAAAGGGAAGTCGATCAAAGAGTTATTAGCCGAATCTAAAGAAGAACTGCTGGGCAAATACGCGGCGGATTATGAGCGCTTCCCGTTATTGCTCAAATTTTTAGACGCGCAGAAAGTATTATCGGTACAGGTACACCCGTCGGATGATAAAAAGAAATACATCCCCAAAGGCGAAAGCGGTAAAACCGAAGCCTGGGTAGTTTTAGAAACCGGCGCAGAGGGCCGCATTTATGCCGGGCTAAAACCGGGCACCACCAAACAAAGTATCAAAAAAGACTTAGCCGCCCATAAAGTAGCTAATGACCTGGCAAGCTTTGTGCCCAAAGTGGGCGATGCCGTTTTTATAAAAGCCGGCACCGTACATACCCTTGCCGATCTGGTAGTTTTTGAGGTACAGGAAAATAGCGACGTTACCTACCGCCTGTATGATTGGGACCGCATTGACGAAAAAACAGGCAAACCCCGCCCTTTGCAGGTGGAGCAGGCCCTGGCCTGTATTGATTTTTCGCTCACCAATATTGGCCCCGTTGTGCCGTTTAAACAAGACGACGGTACAGTTTTAAGGGAGAAAATATTTGATTCGGATAAGTTCAGGGTAACCCGGCTTACCTGCGGATCGGTATTTACGGTAGGCGAGGAGGGCGCGCCGGTTGTGCTGATAGGCATACATGGCGAAGGCCGCATACAAACCAAAACCGAGGCTTATACACTGGCCAAAGGCGAGGTAATGTTATTACCCGCGTCAGTTGGCCCATGCCAGTTTATATGTAAAAATGAAATGGTTGTACTGGAGGTTGGGTTGCCGGAAGTGGGATTGGTAAATAAAGATAATGGTTTAGCGAGGTAAATCGGCGATGACTCGCCCGGTCTTTGCTTCGCTCGACCGCCCTCTCTTCTGCAAGCAGAAAAGAGGGGATTTGGATTTTCCCAACCCTCTTTACCGTTTACGGTAGAGGGGGTCGCCCAGCGTAGCGTCGGCAGGGTGAGTCGTCGCCGACATGCGATAATCAGGTTCGATTGAACTTAATAATATTGCCGATAGTGATGGTTTTAATAACAGATAGATAAAATACTTAAATAGATAAACAAAAAAAGCCCCTCTCCCAAACAAACCTTTTCCGCTTCCCTTCTCCTTTGGAGAAGGTGGCCGAAGGTCGGATGAGACAAAGAGGGGTTGGGGCTAAGCTTATGAAAAAACTAATTGTATTTGATCTCGACGGCACACTTGCCGAAAGTAAAGCGGCTATTGATAAACAAATGGTAACCGTTTTAGACGCGTTGTTAAACGTGGCCAAAGTAGCCATTATATCCGGCGGCGACTGGCCCCAGTTTGAAAAACAGGTGTTAGCCAAATTGGGGCATATTAAACAGCTCAAAAACCTATACATACTGCCAACCTGCGGCACAAAGTTTTACCGGTATAAAAAATCGGGGTGGGTAAAGCTGTATTCGGAAGATTTTACGCCCGATGAAAAAACAAAGATCATTGATTCGTTAAACGAAGCGGTAGAAGAGTCGCATATCAAACCCGCAAAAACCTGGGGCGAACAAATTGAGGACAGGGGCAGCCAGATCACCTTCTCGGCATTGGGCCAAAAAGCGCCGCTGGATGCCAAAAAAACTTTCGACCCTAAATTCATCAAACGCAAAAAAATACAAAAAGCGCTTAGCTTCACAATACCTAACTTCGCCGTTAATTTAGGCGGAACAACATCGGTTGATGTTACCAAACCCGGTATTGATAAAGCTTACGGCATAAAAAAGTTAAAAGAAATATTAGGGATCAAAAAAAGCGAAATGCTGTTTATCGGCGATGCTATTTTCCCCGGCGGAAACGATTACCCCGCCAAAGAAGCAGGCGTAGCTTCCGTATGCATCAAAGACCCCGACGAAACAAAACGCGTTATAGAAGGTATTATAGCTTGTTTGGATAAACAAGGGAAATATACAAAGGGGCTGGGTGTCTGAACCATGATTCATAGGATTGAAAGATTGTCATGATGCATATCAATTAGAAATCCTTTAATCCTAAAATCAGCCGAATCATGGTTCAGACAAAAATCATGGTTCAGACAACCCGTCAGCAGAACAGCTTCGGCCAAAATCTGGCAAAACAATGCAGGGCAGTGCGGCAGCAGGGCATAGGAAATATTTGCAGAAGGGTCGGCCACGAGCAAGTGCGCAGGCCACAAGCGTACAAGGCGGGGCAACTGTTTCCAGCCCAGGTTTTGTCGGATTTGCAGCGCAAAGGCCCGTGCGGCAAAGAAGCCTTTCTACTGACTTGATCTTTTGGTTACTTTTGTATCAAGACAAAAGTAACAGCCTCCGCGGCAATTGAGCGGACGAATGCTCTCATTTACAACGAAATATCTTTCGAAAGACTATCTGATACAGAAGTTGCCACGCCACTTAATAGTGCCCCACCCACATTAAAGACAAAAAGCCCCAACCAAAAACATTTTACTTTAAAATTGTTTGATAAATACGTACCAAATAACTACCATGATATCCGTAAAAAAAGAAGGCGTATTACTCAGGCAAACCAACCTGGAATTTGAGAACGAAGGAGTTTTAAACCCGGCTATTATAGTTGATGGGGAAGATATTCATATGTTTTACCGGGCCGTGCGTATCGGCAATTACTCAACCATAGGCCACTGCAAATTAAGCGGCCCCTTAACCGTTGCCGAACGTGATACCAGGCCCATATTATTTTCGCAAATGGACTATGAAACCCATGGGCTCGAAGACCCGCGGATAGTTAAGATAGACGGGTTATATTATTTGAGCTATATCGCCTATGATAGTAAAGATGCGCTCGGCGCGCTGGCAACCTCTACAGATCTTGTGAATTGGGAAAGACAAGGCATTATTGTACCGCAAATTCCATACACCGAATTTCTGCGGCTGATCAAAACCAACCCCGAAATCGACAACCGGTACGCCGATAACTTTGACCCCAACAATACCGTAGTGATGGATAAGGACCTGGTTTTCTTTCCGCGCCGCGTAAACGGGAAACTCACTTTTTTGCACCGCATTAAACCCGGCATACAACTTACCGCTGTTGACAGCCTTGACGAGTTAACCATGGATTTCTGGAAAAACTACGTACAGCACCTCAACGAAAATATTGTAATTACCCCTAAATATCCCTATGAGGTTAGGTATGTAGGCGGCGGCTGTCCGCCAATTGAAACGGAACACGGCTGGGTTATGATCTATCACGGCGCGAAGGATGCCCCTGTAAAGGGTTTTGAATATTCGGCCTGCGTGGCCCTGCTTGATCTGGATAACCCGCTTAAAGAAATTGCCAGGCTGCCCTACCCGCTGTTTAAACCCGACCAGGATTATGAGCTCGCCGGCGATGTGGATGATGTGGTATTCCCCACCGGCACCGCTTTGTTTGGCGATACCCTGTACATCTACTACGGCGCCGCCGATGATATTATCGCGGTTGCATCAGTAAGTTTATCGGGGTTAGTGAAGGAGTTATTGGCGAATCTGAAAAGTTAATGATTCCATAAGATTAGCATTAGATAAAACCGTCAGTAGAAAAGCTTCGGGCGAAATCAGGCAAAACAATGTGGGCCAGTGCGGCTGCAGGGCATAAGAAATATTTGCAGAAGGGTCGGCCACGAGCAAGCGCAGGCCATAAGCGCACAAGGCGGGGCAATTGTTTCCAGCCCAGGTTTTGTCGGATTTGCAGCGCAATGGCCATGAGCGAAAAGAAGCCTTTCTACTGACTTGATTTTTTGGTTACTTTTGTATCAAGACAAATAGTAACAGCCTCCGCGGCAATTGAGCGGGCTGATGGTCTTATTTACAACAAAATACCCTTCGAAGGACTAACCAATGCGGATATTGCCGCCCGCCTATCGTTTGCGTAAAAAAATACGTTAAAACACGCTTCATTGTTT
>Ga0206890_1207_pt1 | contig 17187 bp, 15 predicted proteins | sample Alteio_BWOrgHeat_58_FD_152960 | JGI IMG/M metagenome (GOLD analysis project Ga0206890, IMG submission 152960) | Enriched cells from forest soil in Barre Woods Harvard Forest LTER site, Petersham, Massachusetts, United States - Alteio_BWOrgHeat_Nextera6 ... | reverse complement strand
ATACGACTCATCGTAACTGTGCTGTCGCCAAAAGAATTCATAAATAACCGTCCATAATAAGGCAATGCCGCTAGTTTCGCGGGCAACACGCCAGGGTCATCCATGCCCATTTCTACGTGATTGGTGATGGGTCTTAACGCAAGGTCATTAATATTATTTTCTCGCCCGTCCCAAAACAGCGGGCCGGCCCCGACATTGCAGGCGGCTATAGAATTTCTTTTTGTCGGCATTCCCTCATACCCGGTACTGAAAGCCGCATTATCTGCAAAACCTGTGGCCTGGTGATGGCAGCTTCCGCAGGATACAGAATTGTTTAACGATAAATGTGAATCATAAAATAACACCCTGCCTAATGTCGCCACCCTATTCAGACTGTCTGAATTGCCAAATGTGCTCACCTGGAAATAATTATCGGTAGTGGCGGGCAACGACAAAGTAGCTCCTTTCAAAGCCTCGGTACTTGTATTCTTTTTACAGGAATAAATTACTATTGCCATTACAACAACAGCAAGTATTGCAGTGGATTTCCTTTTCATACGGGTATAGCATTAAATGAAAATAAAATATCGCCGGGTATTATTGCTATTATAAAGATACAGGTTATTTCTAATTTAGTATATGTTTCTGCCTATAATTTTGGAACATATATCACATATTTTTCCTCAAACGCAGGTTCCGGAAATATATTGTGCACACCCCATGCCTGGGTTATTTTTTTCAATCCGGACTCCTTTATCTCGCTGTTTAAGTCGCCGCCTTTCAGGCATACCAGGCCATTTGGTAATTCATCACTTTTTTGGCCAGTCCTGATTAATGGGTTTGTCCATTTCCACAGATCGCCTAAAGGCGCAACTGCCCGCGAAACCGCGAAATCAAATGACCGCCCCTTTATTTCCTCCACCCTGCCGTGCATTGTTGTTACATTCTTTAACCCGATGGCGGCAGCCACTTCCTGTACTACTTTTATTTTCTTCCCTATACTGTCGGCTAAAAGAAATTCTACCTCCGGGAAAAAAATGGCCAACGGGATCCCCGGGAAGCCGCCACCGGTGCCTATATCGATGACTTCCGCACCTTTATCAAAGGCACATAACACAGCTATTGCCAGCGAATGCAATACATGTTTTTCATACAGCGCGTCAATATCTTTGCGGGAGATCACGTTTATCTTTTCATTCCACTCTTTATACAGGGCTTCCAATTGTCCAAACTGGCCAATCTGCTGTTCTGTAAAATCTGCGAAGTATTTTAAAATTATTTCCAATGACGTTTATTTTTCCAGGTTATGTATGGGAAGAACGCAAAGTTATAGACCATCCAGCCTATATCGAAAAGCGGAAACAAATAAATGAGGCTTTTTTCCTTCAATTTCCCTGCTGTGACTATCCATATTATCCAATAAACCAGGCAGCGGACCACCATTAGCGCCGTGGTGGCTTTCCAAAACGGGGAAAACAGTAACACCATAAACCCAATCCAAAGTATCGCATGAGACAGGCCGTATCCGCCCAGCAGTATCTTTATTTCCTCTTTATAATACTTACCGGTGGACAAATGTCTTTGCTTTTGCCGCACCCAATCCTTAGTATTTTTGCATGAGTCAGAGTAAGTAAAAGAAGTTTGATTGCATACTACCGCTGTATTTTGCGCGGTACCGGCTATACGTACAAGCAAATCATCGTCTCCGGACGGCAAAGTATCCCACGATTTACTTTGCTGCGCTGCTTGTAATATTTCTTTGGTGCAGGCCATATTTCTGCCGACAGCCATATAGGGCATTCCTGCAATCGTATAAGTGCTGTATTGCAGGAAAGTGTGCACGGTTTCCCAACGAATAAAAGCATTCAGCAATCCGGGGGCTTTATTGTAACCTCCATATCCAGACACAATGCTTTTCCCTTTTGCCAAGGGCGCTATCATTTGCTGCAACCAGAGATCACTCGCGGGCGCACAATCAGCATCAGTGAGCAACAGCCAGTCGTTTGCCGCATGAGCTACGCCTTTACTTAAAGCATATTTTTTCCCCTGCAGGTTGCGGACAGCATCTTTCGGTACTACCACGTCCCATAAGTTGTCATACTGTAATTCCAGTTCTTTCAGCACGTCCGCCGTATCATCTGTAGAAGCGTCGTTCACTACTATCACTTCATAATTAGCTTTTCCTTTATCGTTTTCATATCTCTGTGATAAAATCAACGGCAGGTTTTTTTTTAGATTTTCAGCTTCATTCTTTGCACAGATAATGAGGCTCACCGCGTGTTGCTGCAGTTCAGCCATTGGCGCACCAACACCGAGATAAAAGACGCGCACAAAGAAATACACTGCATACCCGCATTGTATAACAGCAACAGTTATAAATAACCAATATAAAATCACCCAACACACATTACAAAGAAACGTTGATAAATTGATAATGAAAACAATAATTGAATGGCATGCGAAGAGGCGCACTGCAATTTTATCAATGAACTATACATTGCGGTCCATGCCTCTCTTTGTGAAACTTTTTACCCGTTGTGTAATATATCTATATTTGCAACCCGCATATGGAGAACATAGAACAGATAAGAAAATGGTGCTCAGGTGTATGGCTCGCCAAAGACGCAGGTGATGCGGGAATAGAAGTTCTATCCATTGACAGCCGAGCCGTGGAACAGCCTGAAAAATCGCTATTCATACCCTTGAAAACTCATTTGCGTGATGGACATAACTATATACAGGATGCATGGCAAAAAGGTATCCGCAATTTTTTAGTATCCCGGGCCATAGATACTTCAACGCTCCCTGGGTCTAATATTGTTGAAGTTAAAGACACATTGGCTGCCCTCCAGCAGATAAGCGCTGCGCATCGCAGGCAATTCCACATACCAGTGATAGGCATTACCGGCAGCAACGGCAAAACAATGGTGAAAGAATGGTTGTACCAGTTGCTGGGCAACCATTATAATATTATCCGCAGTCCCAAAAGCTATAATTCACAAGTAGGCGTGCCACTATCAGTTTGGCCGATGAGTGCGGAGCAACAATTAGCGATTTTTGAAGCAGGTATTTCCCAGCCCGGTGAAATGGAAAAACTGGAACGTATCATTCAGCCTACCATTGGCGTATTCACCAATATAGGCGAGGCGCATAGTGAGGGCTTTATGAATGAGCGCCAAAAGATAAATGAAAAGCTCATATTGTTTCGCCATGCAAAACAACTGGTCTATTGCCTCGACCATGCAGAGTTAAACCAGTGTGTCATACAATACATGCACCTGGTAAGAGGTGGCAGAACGGAAGAGCCGCTGCAGCTTTTTACCTGGTCGCGAAAACAGGATGCGGGTCTGCGGATATCCCTTACTAATAAACAGATCGGCAAGACCAATATCTCCGGACTATACCACGACAAGGATGTAAGCATAACCATTCCGTTTAATGACGATGCATCCATTGAGAACGCCATACACTGCTGGTGTGTTATGCTGCTCTTAGGTGTTAGCCAGGAGGACATTGAATCGCAAATGACGCAGTTGCAGCCAGTATCTATGCGGCTGGAGATGCGGCATGGCATTAATGATTGCACCATTATCAATGACGCCTATAATTCAGACCTCACTTCGTTGCAGCTTGCGCTCAACTATCTTGAGCAGCAGAAGCAACATAATCACCATACGGTGATTTTGTCGGACATGCTCCAGATAGGCAAGCGCGACCTCGACTTATATGAAGAGGTTGCAGCATCGGTCAGCCGCAGAAATATACAGCGGTTCATAGGGATTGGCCCGGCGCTTTTCAAGAATAAAGCATCTTTCAGAAAATATAAAAAACTAAGAAGTGTTTTCTTTAAATCAACAGACGCCTTTCTTCGAAATTTCCACCTTCTTACCTTTGAAAAAGAGGCTATACTGCTGAAAGGAGCACGCGTGTTCACCTTTGAAAAGATAGATGTATTGCTGGAGCAGCAAGTACATCAGACTGTATTATCTATAAATCTGTCAGCGCTAACACACAATCTGAATGTTTTCCGTGGGGAACTAAAGCCGGGCGTAAAGACCATGGCTATGGTAAAAGCATTTGCCTATGGCAGCGGCAGTTATGAGATAGCAAGCCTGCTACAGTATGCAGGCGTTGATTATCTTGCGGTGGCTTATACCGATGAAGGAATAGGGCTGCGAAAAGCAGGCATTAAAATGCCCATAATGGTTATGAGCCCGGACGCCAGTTCTTTCGACCGCATGATCGCCTGGAAACTGGAACCTGAGCTGTTTAATTTCCGTTCTGCAGAATCGTTTGTCAAAATTGCCAGGACCTTGCAGGTGGAAAAATACCCAGTGCATATAAAGCTGGACACCGGCATGCACCGCTTAGGCTTTAACTTAAGCGATATGGAACAACTGGCTTCCTTCATTAATGAAAACCCTGCTGTACAAGTAACCAGTATATTCAGCCATCTTGCCGCTAGCGATGACCCTAACGAAGACAAATACACCGCCCGGCAGGGACAACTTTTTGAATCAATGAGCGGCGCCCTGATGCAGCGCCTGGCCCACAAGCCCATGCGGCATCTCTGCAATTCCGCAGGCATCGTGCGCCATCCTGACTTGCAGTTTGATATGGTCAGGCTTGGCCTCGGCCTCTATGGCGTTGACAGCAGCATGGTGCTGCAAAACAAACTACAGCAGATTAGTATATTAAGAACAAGTATAGCCCAGGTGCGCGACGTACCAGCAGGTGATAACATTGGTTACGGGCACCATACAATAGCCCCACATGATATGCGCATAGCAACCATCTGCATCGGCTACGCCGACGGCTACCCACGCAGTTTAGGCTTCGGAAAGGCGCATGTGCTCATACATGCCAAAACCGCGAAAACGGTCGGCTCCATCTGTATGGATATGTGCATGGTGGACATTACCGACATACCCGAAGCAAGAGAAGGCGACGACGCAGTGATCTTCGGTGCAGGTCTCACCGTCACGCAAGTAGCTCATTGGGCCGGAACCATCTCTTACGAGATAATGACCAGCATCTCCCAGCGCGTGAAGCGTGTTTATGTGAATGAGGACTAGTCTTTTATTTATAATAACAGGTTGATAAGCTCTTCCCTTTTATTTATATCCCTGCACCGATGCGTCAGCATGAATTTTCATGTTTGAAAACAATCAGCTTTCGCTATGACTGACGATTATTCCTACTGAGGAATATTGCTGAATATATGCTGCCCTTACACATTATCAGGATGTACGGGATGATCTTTATCACAAAGAGCATTGACACTTGTCATGTTTTTATTTCCAGGATGATATTTCCTTTGAAAAATATTTTTGGAATTGGCGCAATTCTTTAATTATCTTTGTCAACTATTTGGTTAAACTATATGGTTAATAGCAAAAAAACTGATTCTGCAGAAGAGAAAATACTTGCGGCAGCCAAGAAAATATTCTTGTTGAAAGGGATGTCGGGCGCACGCATGCAGGATATTGCTGATGAAGCAGGAATTAACAAGGCGATGCTGCATTATTACTTTCGGAATAAGGAACAGCTTTTTGAGATGATCTTTAAAGAAGCACTTAATAAGCTTCTTCCCAAAATTGTGGATATAATAGATTCTGATAGTTCAATATTTGAAAAGATCGAAAACTTTTGCGCTCACTATATAGAAATGATGCAGCAAAATGCTTATCTGCCTTTATTTGTGCTCAATGAGATAAACAAAGACCCGGTTCTTTTTAAAGAAAGATTCTTTGGAAGCAAGGAATTCCCTTTGCTAAAATTTGTCGCCCAGATTGAAACAGAAATCAAAGCCGGAAAGATAAAACCGGTGAACCCTGCTCATTTATTTATCAACATGCTCTCCATGTGCATTTTCCCTTTTATTGCAAAACCGATTTGGATGATGGCCAGCGGAATGGATGAATTGCAGTTCAGGTATTTTATGGAACAGAGAAAAACAGAGGTAGCTAAATTTATTATTGAGTCAATAAAAAAATGATTTTTATGCCAAAATTAACCACCTGGTTAAATCGGGTAGTAGCGTTTATCATCATTATAGTAACTGTGCCGGGAAATAAGTTGTATGCGCAGCCACCTCAGCACCTTACCATTGAGGGTGTGTACCGGCTGGCACGCGAAAATTACCCTTTAATCAAAGAAAGAGACCTGATTACTAAAACAAAAAACTACTCGGTGTCCAACGCTGCCCGGGGGTACTTGCCCGCATTAAATATTAATGGGCAGGCTACCTACCAGTCGGCGGTGACTGAACTTCCTTTTAAGATTCCGAATGTTACCCTGCCTGAGTATAACAAAGACCAGTATAATATACATGGCGAACTGGACCAGGTGATTTATGATGGGGGAGCAATAAAAAACCAAAAGCAAGCTGCAACTGCAAATGAGATGGCGCTGCAACAAAACCTGGAAGTAGAATTATATGCTTTGTATGATCGGCTCAACCAGCTTTATCTCGGGATTATATTAGTCAATGAGCAGATCATTCAAAACGGCCTGGTCCAAAAAGATATTGAAAATGGCATTGAAAAAGCAAAAGCGCAGGTTGCTAACGGAACCGCTTACCGAAGCAGTGTGGATGAACTACAGGCGCAACTTTTAACAACTGATCAGTCAAGAGTGGAACTTAGCGCCACAAGAAAAGCATACTTAGGTATGCTCGGCGTGTTCATCAATAAACCACTTGATGAAAATACCGTTCTTGAAAAGCCCGCCCCGCCCGCGATCACAGACGCAGTGAGACGCCCCGAATTGCTATTTTACGATTATCAGAAAACTGCCTATGACTTGCAGGAGCAATTATTGAAAGACCAGTTGAGGCCAAAATTTAGCTTTTATGCCCAGGGTGGATATGCCCGCCCGGGGCTGAATTTTCTCGATAATGATTTTGCATGGTATTATATAGGCGGTTTAAGGCTTAGCTGGAGCCTGGGCAGTTGGTACACATTGAAGAATCAAAAAAATATCCTGGAGATAGACAAAACAACACTGGATATTCAGAAAGAAACATTTTTGTTCAACACAAGCATTACTCAGCAGCAACAAAACTCGGAGATGGAAAAATATTTGGTTCTGCTAAAAGAGGATGATAACATCATAGCCTTGCGTGGGTCGGTGAAGGCTGCATCAGCCGCCCAGTTGGAGAATGGTGCGCTCAGCGCTCATGATTATCTTACGGAAGTCAACGCGGAGGACGAGGCGCGGCAAAATCGCATCCTGCATGAAGTTCAACTGCTTCAGGCGCAATTCAATTACCAGAATACGATGGGAAATATTAACGTCAAAGATCAATAGTCAAAAAATCACACATCAATACTCAAACTAGTCAACAAAAAGTAAAACCAATGAAAAGTCGCTTATTATTATACGTAAGCCTGCTGCTTACCATTGCTACAGGGTGCAACAACAACCAGGCATCCGATGCATCCGGGACATTTGAAGTGGATGAAGTGATTGTATCTGCGCAGGAGCCAGGGCAGATTATGGCGCTGAATATCGAAGAAGGCTCCGTTTTGGCAAAAGACAGTATCGTAGGTTATATAGATACTGTGCCGCTTGGTTTGCAGAAAGCGCAGATGGAGGCGACCATTGGGGCGTTGCACCAGAAAATAACGGACGTGAAACCAGAAGTAAAATATATTAAAGACCAGATTATTGCCCAGCAGGCACAGTTGAAGGATGACCTTTTGGAGCGGGACCGTACGGAAAGGCTCATAAAAGCTGATGCAGCCACCACCAAACAATTGGACGACCTTAACAGCGCCATAGATGTACTTCAGAAACAAATTGCAGCCAACCAGGCCGAAATAAAAGTTCAGGAAACCAATATCGGCACGCAAAACAATACGGTGATGAGCGAATTCAAACCGCTTACCAAATCAGTGGCGCAAATTAACGACCAGTTGAAAAGGACAAATATTGTCAATCCTATCAACGGCACGGTACTGACGAAGTACGCGCTGGCAGGTGAAGAAGTGACAGTGGGCAAGGCGTTATACAAAATAGGGGATCTTTCGGTAATCACTTTACGGGCTTACATAACCGAAACGCAGCTGGCACAGGTGAAACTTAACCAGCAGGTAAATGTCCTGGTGGACAGTACGGAAACTAAATACAAGCATTACACCGGTATTGTAGTCTGGATTTCAGATAAAGCGGAATTTACGCCGAAGACCATCCAGACGAAGGATGAAAGGGCAAACCTGGTTTATGCCATTAAAATACATGTAAAAAATGATGGTTACCTCAAGATTGGAATGTACGGTGAAGTAAAGTTCAAATAAGAGATATGCAGCCTATTGTCGTTGATAATATTGTGATGAAGTACCGTGTTAAAAAGACGGTGGTTGATGCATTGAAAGGCATTTCTTTTTCTGTTGACAAGGGCGAAATATTTGGTATTATAGGCCCCGACGGCGCCGGCAAGACTTCTTTATTCAGGATACTTACCACTTTGCTGCTGGCTGAGAGTGGCGAAGCGTCTGTGGATGGTTTCGATGTGGTGAAAGATTTTATTGACATTCGCAACAGGGTAGGGTATATGCCTGGCAGATTTTCATTGTACCAGGATTTGTCCGTGCAGGAGAACCTTGAGTTTTTTGCTACAATCTTTAATACCTCCATCGAGGAAAATTATGACCTGGTAAAAGACATTTATATACAAATAGAGCCTTTTAAAACCCGCAGGGCAGGGCAATTATCAGGTGGCATGAAGCAAAAACTGGCGCTCTGTTGCGCTTTGATACACAAGCCTTCTGTATTATTTCTTGATGAGCCAACAACCGGCGTGGATGCGGTTTCGCGAAAGGAATTCTGGGAGATGTTGCACCGGCTTAAGGAACAGGAGATTACAATTTTGGTATCAACTCCCTATATGGACGAAGCCAGCCTGTGTGACAGGGTGGCGCTGCTGCAGAAGGGGGAGATACTATCCGTCAATACACCCAAAGGCATTATCAGTGAATTCAAAAAACCTTTATGGGCCGTAAAAGCAAATGATATGTTTCGCCTGATGAATGCGATCAAAGAAGACCCGTCTGTGGAAAGTTGTTATCCGTTTGGCCAGCATCACCATGTGGTTTTTAAGAGTGCCGAAAACGGAAAAGAGAAACTGGGGCAAATAGCGCAGAAAGGGAATTTTTCACAGGTGGAGATCACTTCGATTGAACCCAATATTGAAGATTGTTTTATGGCATTGATGAAAGAATAGTTATGGAAAAGGAAAAGGTTATTACGGCTAAGGAACTGACAAAACGGTTTGGTGATTTTACAGCTGTAGACAAGATCACTTTTGACGTGGAGAAAGGAGAAATCTTTGGATTCCTTGGTGCTAACGGCGCGGGCAAAACAACCGCTATGCGCATGCTGTGCGGGCTATCATTGCCAACGTCGGGTACGGCTACTGTAGCCGGTCTTGACGTCTATAAGCAGAATGAATTGATAAAAAAGCGGATTGGCTATATGAGCCAGAAGTTTTCGCTGTATGAAGACTTGACCATAAGAGAAAATATTCGTTTTTACGCGGGTATATATGGCCTCAGGGATGACAAGATAAAAGAGAAAACCAATATTCTGTTGAAACAATTGAACCTGGAAGGCCAGGAAAAAACCTTGGTGCGGGATTTACCGCTGGGGTGGAAGCAAAAGCTTTCTTTTTCCATAGCAATTGTCCATGATCCAGCCATCGTTTTTTTGGACGAGCCGACCGGCGGTGTGGACCCGATAACGAGACGAGAATTCTGGAGCCTGATCTATGAAGCCTCGGCAAAGGGAATCACCGTTTTTGTTACTACGCACTATATGGACGAAGCTGAATATTGTAACCGGGTTACCATAATGGTTGATGGCAGAATAGACGCACTTGATTCGCCTGCAAACCTCATGAAAGAATATGACACAACTTCCATGGACGGGGTGTTTCTGCAATTGGCGCGGAAGGCGGTGAGGAAAGGAGACTGAATTTACCGGTTAAAAAATAAAAAAAACAGAGAACAAGCGAACCGTTAACATGAAGCAATTTTTGATTTTCATAAAAAAGGAATGGCTCCATATATGGAGAGACCGGCGCACGCTCGTCATCCTGATCTGGATGCCGGTGGTGCAGATCCTGTTATATGGCTTCGCCCTGACTACTGAAGTGAAGAATTCAAACATTGCCATTTTCGATCAATCCCGAGATGAAGCCACAACTACTATCTCTGATGAAATAGCTGCCAGCCGTTATTTCAGCCTTGTACAAAATGTATATTCCTATAACGAAATAGGAGAGACATTCCGGAAAGGCAAAATAAGGATGGCTGTTGTATTTCCGCGCAACTTCCGTTATGACCTGCTGCATGCCAACCACGCGCAGATACAGCTGATAGCTGACGCTTCTGACCCCAATACTGCCAACACCCTCACCAATTATGCTACCTCCATCATCAATGATTATCAACAGACCCTTAACCCGGGGGAAGATCAGCCTTACACCATCAATACACAGACGCGGATGCTGTACAACCCGGAGTTAAAGGGTGCATACAGTTTCGTTCCCGGTGTTATGGCGCTTGTACTCATGCTGGTATGCGCTATGATGACCTCCATCGCGATTGTAAAAGAGAAAGAAGAGGGAACAATGGAAATATTGCTTGTTTCTCCTGTAAAGCCTTTCCTGATCATTATAGCAAAAACCATTCCCTATCTTTTTGTTTCTATGCTGAACGTTGCCTGCATATTGCTGCTCAGTGTTTTTGTGCTTGATGTGCCCCTGGTGGGCAGTCTATGGCTATTGATCGCCGAGAGTACTTTATTCACCATTACCTCCCTTTCGCTCGGTATCTTAATTTCAAATGGGGCAAAGACACAACGGGCGGCTCAACTGGCTTCTATGATGAGTTTGTTTTTACCTACGCTTCTGTTCAGCGGCTTTTTGTTTCCCGTGGAGAATATGCCTGTTTCCTTACAGGTAATCTCGAATATAGTCCCGGCAAAGTGGTTTTACATCATTGTGAAGAATATAATGATAAAAGGGCTTGGATTTTCGTATGTCTGGAAGGAAACGCTTGTATTGGTAGGGATGACCGTTTTATTGCTTGGCATAAGCGTTAAAAATTTTAAAATCAGGCTGGCATGAGAACATTAAAATTATTGCTGCAAAAAGAGCTGATTCAGATTGTTCGTGATCCGTCTATCCTAAGGCTGCTTTTTATTATGCCGATGGTACAACTGCTCATTATGCCACTGGCCGCAGATTATGAAATTAAGAAGATCAACCTGGGGGTTGTGGACCATGACCATACCCAATATTCTCAAAGGCTGGTAGACAAAATTATTTCTTCCGGGTATTTCCGGCTTAAAGACTACAGCCCCACCTTCCCAAAAGCGTTACAGGCTATAGCATCCGACAAAACAGACCTGGTGCTGGAAATTCCCACACATTTTGAACGTGATCTTATACAGGAAAACAAGGCTCCGCTACTGGTTTCCATCGACGCTATTAACGGCATAAAAGCCGGCCTGGGCGGTGCGTATATTCAGCAGATTATCCAGGAATATAACCAGGATGTCCGTGACCAGTGGTTACAAACACCTCGTTTCAATCCCCAACCCACCATAGAAGTCACTTTTTCCGATTGGTATAACCCGAATATGAACTACAAGGTATTTATGGTGCCGGGCATATTGGTCATGCTGCTTACGATTATCGGTTCATCGTTTGCCGCCAATAATATTGTACGCGAAAAAGAAATGGGTACCATCGAGCAAATTAACGTGAGTCCAATCAAAAAATGGCAGTTCATTTTAGGCAAGCTCATACCTTTCTGGATACTGGCTATGGGTGTGCTCACCTTCGGACTGATTATCGCCCGGCTGGTGTACGGCATTGTCCCGGTTGGGCACTACATCGATATTTACATTTTTGCTGCAATTTACTTGTTGGCTATTTTGGGTTTTGGGTTGCTGCTGTCCACTTATGCCCAAACCCAGCAGCAATCGTTCATCGTGTCTTTTTTTATTACCATGATACTTAACTTACTCAGTGGATTATTTACTCCTATTGAAAGCATGCCCCAGTGGGCGCAAATAATCACTAAATTCAACCCGATTACTTATTTTATAGAGGTAATGCGCATGGTCATGTTAAAAGGCAGTGGGCTTGCTGATATAAAAAGCCAGATTTTCGCCATACTTGGTTTCGCCGTCTTTTTCAATACCTGGGCAATTTTAAATTACCGGAAAAGATCCGGGTAGTGTTCTATCCGTTACTAAAATATTGTTGCCTGGGCTGTATTACTGCGATTCCGCTTCAGTGGCTTTGTACAAATCATCTTTAGGATTCTCTGGTAATTTTTTTTCCACACTATATCCAGCTTGGCTGAGAAGTGGAGAATTTTGATTTTGTAGTTATTCCCTGTGCACCTGGGTCCATATTATTTTTTATGCGCCTCGCTCATGGTGATGAGATATTTCAGGATTATTTCCTGGTCTGCATCTGATATTTTTTTCTTGTTTTTTTTCTTCATCGCTTTTGCGGCCATTTGGGGCACTATTTTCCGCCATTCATCTTCGTTCCTTGAAGAAGGGCTTTTGGCAGGATGGCACTGGGTACATTTCTGTTTGCACATGGCCCTGCCTTCATTGAGTTCTGCGAGAGAAAGTCCCGAGAATTTTGTTGCGCCTTTATCCACGTCACTTTGGCTGGGCCTGATCAATTTTGAGCTGCACGAGGCTAAGAAAACTACAGAAAAAATGATGAGCGTTTTTTTCATTGCATTTTTTTTAGACTTAAAATTACCAATTATTTATTTATTACCAATTATTCATTTAGTAGTATGGCGGCATTTCAATATTGTTAAAATTGCAGTAGTTTTTCAATGGAAATCAATTGACTTTTACCTTTGTGGAGTATTTAATTTGTTCCTTATGCCAAGATGCAAAAATTGCAAAAAACCATTTGAGGCCCATGCTATGGAGCCGGCAAAACTGCCCGTAATCAACAGGCCTGCGTTGGATGTTGTGAAATTAACCTGCCCAATTTGCGGCGCTATGCAACATCTGCTGCCAGTCTCACTAAATCAGTTAGAAAGCAATAGACAGTTGCATCAGGCGGAAAGAGTTTTATAGGAAACGAAACTTATGGTTGGCTCCGGAGCATTCGGAAAATAGAACTAGTATTTTGGCCTCCGGTCACTATTATTTTTTATTTGTTTTAGTACGTGTTCAACCCGATCCTGCCATTTACATTTTGATGAGCTTACCGACTTAAGTCCTTTTTTCTTGTAGTCGGTCTCAAAACGATGATAGCAAATGAGCTCTTTGTTCATTTGCTATCGTTGTTTTTACTTTTACTAAAGCTATTCTTAATGCTGTAATTCTATTTTATTATTGTAGCTAATACTAGCAGACTTTACAGAGATGAGGTAAAGCCCATTAGTTAACCCCGATAAGTCGGCCTGGCTAATGCCTGAGCCGGCATTCATTTGAATAGTAGTTTTATAAACTTCCCTGCCTGTAATATCAGTGATGCTCACATTGCCTGTTTCATTGGTGGCTGTATTCCACAAAATATTCAGTATCCCGCTGGTAGGATTAGGGTACGCAACTACAGATGCTACCGTGGGTTTTACATTATTCACTGCTTCATTTACCGGAGTAATGGTCATGGAAACAGTATGCTCGATAAAGCCTGCAGTACTTACAGATGGCGTTGCAGCGCTGAGTGTTATGCTGGTATATGGTGTAGTAGCATAGTTGATGAGTTCAGGATAAACAAAATAAGTACCGTAAGCCAGGCTGCTGAAAGAATAGTTGCCACTGGCATCAGTATAGGTCTGTTGTACAATATCGCCGGTAACTGCATTTTGCAAAAATAGTAGCAATCCTTCTACAGGCGCGCCAGTGGACGCACCTCTGTTAGCGCCGCTTGTTACGCTGCCTCCGATGAACCCGGGGCCCGAAGTTGTTGCGCCGGTAGCCATGTTGATGTTCTGATCAATGTTTGCCGAGCCAGTCGTATAGTAGATCACATCGGCATCGTGCCAGTAAAAAGCGCTGGTGCGATAGGTGGGCACCGTGCATCCGCCGCCCCAAACAAGAGTATCGGCGCCTGCATCCCAGGGTGCCGCTTTTACCCTGAAAGAATCCGTTGTTAACCCCGTAAACTGGTAATAAACGCTCAATCCCCCGGTTGAAAATATCCCCGAATCAACAGCTTCAAGGATAAGGGTAGATGGGTTGTAGGTGATCAGCCATACTTTGACGCTTGCAGCACAGGATGCGCTTGGGTAGTTTACATAACCGGATATGCCTGTGAAAGCTGTTACAGTAATATTGGCAGTAGCACTGACGGTACCGGTGCAGCCGCCAACAGTATAAGTAATCGTAGTAGTCCCCGGAGCTACGCCGGTTGCTACGCCGGTTAGTGTGCTGACTGTAGCTATCGCGGTATTGCTGCTGCTCCAGGTACCTCCCGCAATACCATCAGATAAAGTGCCGGGAGCGCCCACCGCAATACTGGGAGGCCCGGAAATAGTGCCCGCGCTCGAGGCTCCGTCCACAGTTATGCCATGGTGGTTGCTTCCCGACCCGGCACATGCGGTGGTTAATGAATACGTGATGTTTGTGCCACCTGCCGATACACCCGTAACTACTCCGGTTGAAGCGTTTACTGTGGCAATAGCTGTGTTGGCACTGGTCCATGTGCCCCCGGTCGTAGCATCAGTTAAAGTCGTAGTTGAGCCCGCGCAAACGGTTGCCGCACCAAATATACTGTCATCCGGAATGGAAGCGATGGTCACTGCAATAGAAGCGGGGCAACCCGCCCCTACGGTATATAAAATGTCAGTAGAACCTCCATGTACGCCGGTTACCACACCAGTTGCGGCAACTGTTGCAACCCCGGTATTACCACTGCTCCATGTTCCTCCTGTTGTGGCGTCGGCCAATGAAGCCGTTGCGCCAACACAAGTAGGCGTGGTGCCTGTTATAGCGGCCGGTGCAGCTGACACTGTAAAAGATGCAGTAACATAGCTGCCGCTAAGTGTGTAGGTAATGATAGCAACACCCGCAGAAATTCCGGTTACCACGGCAGTGCCTTCGGTTACAGATCCTGTTACTGATGCAACAGCAGTGTTACTGCTGGTCCACACTGCAGCCGATGATGAATCATTTTCGCTCAAACGGGTTGTGACGCCTATGCAACCGCTCATTGGCCCTCCTAATGAAGTATAAATAGGCAATAGCTGAGCGAACGAGCTAACGTATGCGATTAGTGAAAATAGTGTAAGTATAAGTTTCTTCATTTCTTTCATTTTTTTGATTATGTAAAAAATTTGTCACCCCCCACCAGTTTATATTAGATATATTAAGACAGGATAGCATCTGAAAATGGTTGGGGATGGCGGCCATATTTCTCATTTAAACTAATTCACATAGCGCATTCATGTAAAATTACCACTATTTCCACAAAACAAAGATAGCAAACAAGCTCTCTGCCCATTTGCTATCATTGCAAATACTTTTTATTAAAGATATTCTTTAATGCTGTAATTCTATTTTATTATTATAGGTAATGCTGGCAGATTTTACAGAGATAAGGTATAATCCGTTAGTAAGCCCCGATAAGTCTACCTGGCTAATTCCTGAGCCTGCGGTCATTTGAATAGTTGATTTATAAACTTCGCGGCCTGTAATATCAGTAATGCTCACATTGCCTGTTTCATTCGTGCCTGTGTTCCATAATATATTCAATTTTCCGCTGGTCGGATTAGGATAGGCGACAATAGAAGCAACAGTAGATTTTACGTTATTTACTGCTTCATCTACAGGAGTAATGGTCTTAGACACAGTATGCTCAATAAAGCTTGCGTTACTTACAGATGCAGAGCCTGCGCTAATGGTTATGCTGGTATATGGAGTCGTCTTGTAGTTCATCAGCTCCGGATATACGAAATAAGTGCCGTAAGGCAGGCTGCTGAAAGCATAGTTGCCACTGGCGTCAGTATAGACTTGTTGTACAATTGCTCCTGTACTTGAGTTCTGTAAGAATATCAGTAATCCCACTACCGGTGCACCGGTGGAAGTTCCCCTGTTGGCGCCGCTTGTTACACTCCCGCCTACAAAGCCAGGGCCGGAAGTAATTGTGCCGGTAGCCATATTGATGTCTTCATTAATAGCTGCTGAGCCGCCCGTATAATAAATCACATTGGCATCGTGCCAGTAGAAAGAACTCGTATGATAGGTAGGCACCCAGCCCGATGCAAGGGTATCAAGGCTCAAAGCAGCAGCTTTTACCCTAAAGGAATCTGTTGACAAGCCCGTAAATTGATAATAAACGCTCGACCCACTGCAGGAGACCGTTGTCGAGTCAGTAGCTTCCAGGAGCAGAGTAGTCGGGTCATAGGTGATCAGCCATACTTTAACAGAATCGTCATAAGGCCTGCTAGTAAAATTTACATATCCGGATATCCCGTCGAAAGGCGTAACAGTAATGTTGGCAGTAGTAGTTACCGTGCCGGTGCAACCGCTGACGGAATAAGTGATGGTAGCAGTGCCCGGAGCTATCCCGGTTACAACGCCGGTTAATGCGTTGACAATAGCTATTGTAGTACTGCCGCTGCTCCATGTGCCAGTGCTGCCCACAGCTATGCCATCCGTTAAAGTAGCTGTAGCCCCCGCAGTTACACTTGACGCACCGGAAATAATGCCCGCGCTTGTTGCGCCGGCTACTGTTATGCTTGTGTGGGCGCTTGCAGACCCAGAGCATGAACTGGTTACCGTATAAGTGATGTTTACAGAGCCCGCCGATACGCCTGTAACCACCCCTGCGGCGCTCACAGTGGCTATCGCTGCACTACCGCTCATCCAAGTGCCTCCTGTTGTGGGATCAGCCAAAGTTACGGTTGAGCCTATGCACACAGTCGCCGGGCCCGTGATAGAGTCACTAACTGTAATTGTGGGGATGATAACCGCAATGGAACCGAAGCATCCTGTACCCACAACGTAATATACCTAAGTACTCGCTCCGCGTTCCCCGGTTACTACACCTGCTGTGCTAACCGATGCGATCCCGTAATCGCCACTGCCCCATATGCCGCCTGTTGTGGCATCAGCTAGAGTAGTGGATACACCAACACAAGTAGGAGTAGTACCTGTTATAGCTGCTGGTGCAGGCGTCACCGTAAAAGACGCGGTCACATAGCTGCCACTAAG
>Ga0206890_1206_pt1 | contig 17224 bp, 15 predicted proteins | sample Alteio_BWOrgHeat_58_FD_152960 | JGI IMG/M metagenome (GOLD analysis project Ga0206890, IMG submission 152960) | Enriched cells from forest soil in Barre Woods Harvard Forest LTER site, Petersham, Massachusetts, United States - Alteio_BWOrgHeat_Nextera6 ... | reverse complement strand
CTACGGAGACAGGTATCAGTTTAACGGCTGACCTTTGCCCATCACACAAGCCGCTCGACAGGCGAATTTTTACCGATATGATCGCCGAGTTTCAAAAAGTGGAAAAGCCCGCGCCTATTGCACTTTCAGTAAGCGGCCTATGGATGTTAAAGCATACGGCCGACCTGGAATGGCTAAAAAAACTGCGCGATGATGGCGAGATCAGGATCACCTGGGTAAATCATTCCTATAACCATCGCGTAAGCCAAAGCGCCCCGCTCAGAATGAATTTTTTGTTAGAACCGGGCACGGATATTAGTTATGAAGTATTGGAAACTGAAAAGCTTATGCTGAAGGACGGTCTTGTGCCTTCGGTATTTTTCCGCTTCCCGGGTTTAGTATCCGATCAGCAGCTGGTTTTTAAGATCACTGATTTTGGGCTGATCCCTATAGGCTCTGATGCCTGGCTGGCTAAGGGGCAACAGCCAAATGACGGTAGTATCGTATTGATACATGGCAATGGCAATGAGCCTGTGGGCGTAGCGGATTTTATCAAATTACTTCAATCCAAAACCAAACAAATAGCCAATAAACAGTGGCTGCTATATGATCTGAGTGATACGGTGGATGAGGAATTTGAGGGTAATTAAATGATATCTAAAGCATTTTATTTACTGACGATAGGGTATCATATAATTCCTCTACTAACGCTTCAATAATTCTCGCAGCACTTTTTACATCCGAGATCAAACCGGCAGACTGTCCGGCATAGAGTGCCATAGCCTCCAGATTGCCGGTAATATTGCGCATTGGACCAATATCAGCATACCGTGGAATGGGGCGGCCATCCGGGTAATAGGCTATTGTTTCGTCTTCACCGGGCCTTTGCCCGGCATCCGGTTTTCCTGCGGATAACCAACCGACAACCGTACTGTTATTCAACACACGATGAGGAGTATCATCCCAGCCAATGTTAAATAACTTTTCGGCATAATATGTATCATTTTCCGATGCATTTGTAATTAGTTGCTGATAAATAGGGTCTACTCCCGCTTCAGTACACATCAAAAACCGGGTACCCAGGCAAATTCCCGATGCACCCAAACCTAAGGCAGTCATAAAACCACGCCCGTCGGCTATTCCGCCGGTTGCTACAATTGGGATATTTACCTTATCGGCGATGGCAGGAATAAGTACCGACGTTGCAACTGTTCCCTTAACATGGCCCCCAGCCTCCCATCCCTGGGCAATCAAAATATCCGCACCTTTATTCTCGTAGTAAACAGCCTCTCTGGCATTGCTCACTGTTTGGACGGTAAGGATATTATTCTTTTTTAATCCGGGAAAAAACCGCGACCCATCACCCCAAAAAAAGGAAACGGCAGCTACCTTTTCCTCTATGCATATTTGTACACGCGCATCTTGTTCAAATGCCAATACCAGGTTTACCGTAAATGGTTTTGAGGTTAATTCTTTGGTTTTCCTGATCATTTCGCGGGTTTCATCCGGCGATTTCCATGATAATGCCAACGAGCCAAGCCCGCCCGCATTGGAAACCGCAGCAGCAAGTTCGGGTGTGGTAGCGCTGCCAATGGGGGCCTGCAAAATGGGATACTTGATATTCAACAGATCTGTCAGGGAGGTTTTCATACTATCATTGTGAAAAGATCACAAACATTCGAATTAATATCCTGAAAATCAAATTCAATTTGTCGTAATCGCAAACTTTCTTTAAGATCATAAGCTTGTTATATTTGTCTTGATACAGCGATGCGAAGTCCTTTCTTATGAATCTCAATATGCAACCGGAACAAAATATTATCCATTGTTATGACAGCACTGCCACGCAGTATGCTGATAAATTTTTCCACGAGCTGAAAAGCAAGCATATGGACAGAGTTTTATTACAGGCATTCGCGAATGAAAACAGGGGCAAGGGAAAAATGATAGACCTGGGTTGCGGGCCGGGGCAAACAACAGTTTTTTTGAGCAGCTGCGGAGTAACCGATATTGTGGGTGTCGATATTTCACCAATTATGGTCAGGAGGGCAAGGGCCCTTAGTCCGCAGCTTGAATTTGAAACAGGAAATATGCTGCAGTTTAGCTATCCGGATGGTATGTTTGGATCGGCTGTGGCTTTTTATGCCATTGTACATTTTGACGAGGCTCAATTATCCATCGCTTTAAGTGAGATCAAGCGCGTACTTAAATCAAAGGGACAATTCCTGTTTTCGTTCCATGTTGGTACGGAGATGATACATCACGATACATTTTTGGATCAGCCGGTAAACATCGATTTCTATTTCTGGGATACGAATAAAGTAATTGAAATGGCTAAAGAGGCAGGCTTTACTCTAATTGATGTTGTAGAACGACGCCCGTATGCAGATGTTGAATATCCCAGTTTAAGGGCGTATGTTTGGTTGGAGAAACCTTAATAAAACAGATATACAGAATGACGCAGGTGCTTCTCATAAATAAATGCTGTTTAACACTTATATGAAGAAATTATTAATCTGGTAACACAATAATAATCTTATATTATTTATTATTGTGCTAAATTCGTTTTATACTTAAGCCAAAACACACCGTATTGAAATACTTTTACTCACTTATCCTGCTTCTGTGCTTTTCAATTTCTTCATTTGGTCAAAAGATTGAGTGGATGAAGAATTTTGATACTTCTAATCAAGCTACACCAGGTGTCAAAGCTGACGCTGAAGGGAACAGCTATTTATACAACGCCATATTTACAGGGGTAAGGGCAAATATAGTTAAGCTTGATAAAAGCGGGGACACATTATGGTCGGCTAAATTGCTTGACCATAATGGTGCACTTTTTTACAGCACAATGTATATTACAGTTGACGATACTGGGAATGTTTATGGTTTAACTACACCTATTACCTATACCGGGTTTATATTGCGGGCTACAAACGGCAGTTTCCAAATGGGTTCACTAAATGCCTCGGGACAAGAATTAGTAGCCTTTAAACTCGATAAGAAGGGAAATTATATATGGTCATCTGTTGTTAGTTGTTACACTGCTGTGCTATCAGGAATCGTGTTCGATAAATATGCGAATATGGTTTATCCGGTGGCCTCTTATGCACTTTCGCTTACATCAGACGCTGGTAACCTGGTGTCACCGGCAGTCCAGAATTCCGACCTTGCACAAGTGGCCTTCTTTTGGTCAATAGACTGTAATACAGGTAAAACAAAAGCCTTAGCTAATCTTTATGTCGGCCTGGCGGGCACTATTGTTCCTCTTCCAAACAAAATCTCCTATTTTACTTCAAATATGTACACATATGATGTGGGCGGTAACTACTTGCAGCTTGATCATAAGGGGAACATTCAAACGGCAAAACCAATGGGTGTTTCTCAGCTTTCGCAGTTCCAGGCAACAGATGTATCGTCTTCATACTATTATGATACAGGTGTAACCAACGATTTTAGTCCAATAGGGTATTTCGACTTCAGAAACCGGATAAGGAAATTCGACCTGAATGGTAATTCGGTAAAGGGAACAGATTTTTCAATGTTTGATACCATTAGCCAGCAAAAAAAACAAGTCTTTTCTGCGACCGGTATAAAAGCCATAAATGATAAAAATGTGCTTTTCTATGGGTCAAACCTCAACAATTTTAAAACCTATTTTATGGGGGATTCGTTGGCGCAATATGATTTTCGCTTAACGTTTATGGATGATAATTTCAATATAAATAAAAATATAAAATGCAGCAGCACAAGCTATCTGATCGTAAATTCATTTGACTATGATAAAGCTGACAGCTCATTTTATTTACTGTTGGTTGGCAACCAGGCAAACACCATCAAAATAGGTTCAGTGGTAATTAACGTACCCACTCATGATGTTAATGTAAATTATACCTACCTGGTCAAAATGAAATTTGACAATGTTACCCTGCTCGATGATACACAACCATCCATTGTGAGTATGGTGCTTGACCAGCAAACCGCTGCCGCCACAATTAGTGATTCACTCGCAACTGTAACTGCAACCGTTGGGCCAGGAACAAATTTATCCACTTTAACACCCGGATTTACTTTATCTGAAGGTACAAGTTTTAAAACCGCCCTCCCTTCACCTGTCGACATGAGCAAACCGCTAAATGTTACTTTAGTTAATAGCAAAGGCATCGAAAGAAGCTGGCTTATAAATGTTAACAAAACAGGAAGCAGCAGTAATAATATCGACACCATTGTTTTCAATAATCAACTCGGTTTTACAAGGGATACTGTTCAAAAGAGCGTCAATGTTTTGGTTGACAGAACTGTAGACCTTCATAATGCCAAAATTTCAAGTTATGCTATAGACAATTTTGCCACTATCTCGCCAGACCCGGGATCTATTACAGACTTCAGCAGCCCGCAAACTCTTACGGTCACTGCCGAAAATGGGAATAAAGCCACGTGGACAATAACCGTAGCCAAAAAACTAAGCAGCGACAATGATATATTAGCGCTAACACTTAAAGGCCAGATTGACAGTGCACATATTGATGATATAGATAAAATTGTAACTGTCAGGTCTAATTCTACAACAACATCAATTCAAAACTTAAAGCTGTCTGACGGAGCTGTATTAATTGCGCCATTGAATAATACACTTGATTTTTCTTCGCCTGTTACATTTGATATAAAAGCCGAGGACGGAACTATTGCTGATTGGAAAGTAGAAATTATTGATCATCCATTTAGTGGATTGGATATACACGCCTACCCCATGCCTGCATTTGATGTTTTGAATATTTCAATGGACGAATTGCCGAAATCAACCACCACGATCAACTTTTCATCCATATTTGGAACAGTGCTCCAAAACAGCACTATTAGTCCTGATGGGTCCCCGGTTTATATTAACGTTGGGAATTATCCGGCTGGCATGTATTTGCTGAAAGTGATAAATTCAGGACATGTTTACACCAAAAAAATAATTGTCAAACATTAAGTTTATGAGAAGACATTTACTTTTTATTTTCGCTATTATTTTTTTGTTTTCCTGCAAAAAGGATAACACCAAACCTGCCAACAATACAAATACAGATCAATTCACCGTAAGCTTCGCTTCGGCAACCAATACCAACGTAACTGACTTTATTTTAACAGGCAGTTTACAGGTAACATCTGCCTCTCAGGATATAGAATATGGCTTTGTTTTTTCGAGCTTTTCTGACCCTTCGATTTACCAGGGCAAGGTAATAGGTGTTGGCAAATCTCAAAAAACATTAAATTATAACTATACGCTTACCGACCTTGATCCCCGTTTAACTTATTATTGTAGGGCTTATGCACTACAAAACGACAAAGTGGTTTATTCAAGTATTTTTACCGTCGGCAAGCATTCCCTGGCAATAACAAGCGTTTCATCAGACACGCTCAGCAGCCCTGACGTTTTGACAATAATCACCAACTTTAAAAATCTAACACCTACTGATCAGGTTAGCATTTACTTAGGTACTACCGCCATTAATGTCTCGGGGACCAATGCTGCAGATACCTCGGGAATGATTTACTATGTAAACTACCCGACCCAGCTACCCTCGGGTGTTTATGCTCTGAGTATTAAGCTTAACAATATAATTATTCCCTATACTAAAAATATTACTTTGTTGGCAGGCAAGTGGACAGATGTAGGGCAATTATCATATGCCCAGGTAGTAATACCACATGAAACTTTTGGATTTGTTAAAGATGGGTGGATATATTCATACCGACTTTTAGTGAAGCAATATCCAGAGGTTACTACCACACAGTTTATTAAACAGAATATACAAAGCGGGCAAGTTGTAAATTTAACCACATTTGACAGTGATACCTTCATATTTGGTGCAGGGATAGTGTATGAGGGAAACTTAATTCATTTTATAGGAGGAGAAGAATATGATAAGCATACTACTGCCTGTGTCAATAGTCATTACATATATAATACGGATAATGACACCTGGACAAAGGTGGCCGATTTCCCCGGAACGGTTCGCACTGGGGCTGTAACCATGCTATATAATAATAAAATTTATTATGGTATGGGTTATAGGATAGGCGATCCAAATAACACTAATAGTGCCGAGGCTGATCGGAATGATATGTGGACCTATGATCTGCAAACCAGGCAATGGCAACAGCTGGCTGCTACTTTTCCGCAGGATGGCAGGAGCCACAGTACATATTTTTCAATTGGTTCAAAAATATACATGGTAGCCGGTTATGATAGAATAACACCACAACATAGTACCTGGTGCTTTGACGCACAAACAAATACGTGGAGCCAAAAGGCTGACTATCCTGGTCCTGGGTACGAAGATGATATAAGTTTCCAATTTGGTCAGTATGGATATGTGGGGGTTGGTTCATACGAAACATCAGGCGGTCCGGCTGGGGTTAATAACTTTTACAGGTACGATCCTGTTAACGACAAATGGATAAGGATAAGCACCCCGGTATACACTGCATTTTATATGATAGCAGGTGCTAATGGCCAATCGGGTGTAATTGCAGGTGGATTTGCCCCATATGGCGCCCCGCAGGATATTTATGTATTTACACCTTAATCATCTTAGAGTATTTATTTAACAATTCTTGACATGGGATTTTACTTCTGCTTAGTTAAATTCATATGATGAAACGCTTACTTCTTATTTTAGCCATTGCGCTGCTGGTGACCTTTAAAGTATCGGCACAAAACGTTCCTGCTAAAGATGCATTAAAACATACGGGCAGGAAAGTTACAATTTGCGATAAGGTTTACGGCATAAAACTGACAAACAACTCAAAGATAGCTACGCTTTACTTAGGGGGCGATTATCCTAATCAACTGGTTATCGTGGTAGTTGTTGGGGATGATAAAGTAAACGCAAAAAACCGCACTGAAGCCGATTATAAAGGCAAGGATATTTGTGTGACCGGCATTGTTGTAAACAGCAAAGGCAAAGCACTAATCAAGGTAACTGAACCTAAACAGGTGCGTTATATATTGATAGACAGCCCGGTGAAGCAGAAATTTTGATAATTGTTTTTGGTAAAGGTGAGGAGAAATGAGCTGAACGTGAGCTAAAAAAGCCAAACCAGGTGCATTATTGCATTAAGGTAAGTGTGGACGACCTGCTAAAAGATCAGTCGGACGAGCTTGTTTTAGCCTTTGATAAACTGCTTGCCGAAATTGCGGATTGGGAGGGTGTAACTATAAGCTGCTCTAAAAACTGCATTGTATTTGTGCACAAGCAAACATTCTTTGTTATCCGCCCCATGAAGAAGTGGCTTGAACTGAAATTCTACTCGGAAAAGAAACCAGAAGAGCCATATGTGATCAAAAGTACATTCCATGCAAAACGTTACCAGAATCACATCAGGCTTTCTTCTTTAAATGAGCTTAGGCCGCGGGTTTTTGCGCTGATAAAGGAATCTCATCGGTTGCTTTAAACTAATCCCATCGTCAGCCTTACCTTTGAATCTTTGCCATTGCCCTTACCGGGAAAGTTCCTACGCCTTTAAATTTGGGAGGAATAGCACTGAATGTGAAGCCATCATCCGGCAGTAAATATAAATTGCATAGATGCTCTACTATCAGTATTTCGCTACCCAAGAGTATGGTATGTGTTGGGCGGCTTTTGCCTGTGGTATCGTCAATGTTCATGGAGTCAATGCCCACCAGTTTTACAGCGCAGTCGCGCAGGTATTCTGCCGCACCTTTTGTAAGATGGGGATTGGGACGAAAGTAATTATCCGTATTCCAGAACTCGTCCCAGCCGGTATGGATCAATACAGCGCGGTTCCTAATCTCGTAGTTTTTCAGGTGTTCTTCCGTGATGGCTAAAGTTTCGGAATAGGGTATATGAATAACAATGCCGTCAAGGTCAGTAAAAGCTTCCAGTTCTACTTCGGAAAGGTCCTTGCCGTTTTCATAGCGGTGAAAAGGGCAGTCGATATAAGTACCTGTATTGGAAACCATTTCGATCTTCCCGATCTGGAATTCAGTTCCCTCTTCATAAAGACTTTTGGAGTCCTCGCGACTTAAAAAATCACAGATGATAGGTGCGGGCAAACCTTTATAGGTTATCAACCCGTTTTCTATTGTATGGCTCAGGTCTATAAAAACTTCGCTTGCTAAGCCTGCATTTATGGGCTTGCGTTTGTGCTTTTCGGTTATTATTTCCTTATCCAGGATCTTTACTTCGCCCACCATTAAGAGGCGCATGTCTGCAACGATATAATCAGCCAGTTCCTTGTCGGATATATCATCCCCTGCAATATCAAACCTGAAATCATTACCGCTGATGCCACCGCCGTTTGAAAAATATATTTCGAAATCGAATTTTACTCTTTTGTCCATAACCGGTTTTATAAATTCAAATTTAGATTGCTGAATGGAATTTGGTAGTTTAATAATTATATTTACAATACATCAACAATCAGCACTTTATCACAATGGAATCAAAGATCAGTTTCAACACGCCCAAGGTGCCCCGACTCAATCAATATATCCCGCAGGCAGTTGTAGCAGGCAACCTGGTATTTGTATCGGGCATGGCGGGCATGAACCCTGAAACGGGTAAACTGATCAGCGATAATTATGAAGAACAAGCCTGGCAGGCGTTCCGGAATTTGCAAACTATTGTAGAGGAAGCCAGCAGCAGCTTAGACAGGATCGTAAAAACCACCGTTTTTATGGTGACAGGTGCCGACCCGGATTTTTCGGTCATCAATAAGATTTACAGCCATTTCTTTCCTGAAAATCCGCCAGCCCGCAGCGCTCCGCAGGTAATGCCCTTCCCGGGCGGTATTTTGATATCGGTGGAGTGTATTGCGGTGATATGACCAAGCTTATCACCGCAGTGTCTCCTGCGGGAGCAAAAAATTAATGGAAAGCCTTTTATCAGGCAGCTTTTTATTGTAGTTTACTATCAGTGTCCATCAAAATTATAATCAACGCTATGCCCCTGCCATGTACTTGACCGCGCTGAAGTGTCTTTTAACGGAAATTTTGTGACAATACTTCTAAATCTGTTTTCGATACGCTGTTTTTCTACAGAGTCTAATTTAGATGTGGGATGACATTGCCATTTTCCATTTTCAAGTTGGATGACCCAATCGATACCTACCATATGCTCACCGAAACCATACGTCACCAGGTAAATCTCGGTGGGGTTATTAAACTTTAAAGTAGTCGTGTAGTTATCACAATAACACCAACAATGCGCATTGCTGTCGGGTGTTTCAGCAGCCGATAATTCTTCATGGATACTGTAGCTAGTATCCTTTTTAGCGGTAGTGATCAGTAATGAATCTAATATTTCACCTCTGTAAGCAACCTGGAAATCTAATCGGTTTTGTATATGAAAATATTGAGCATCCGTATACCGGCCCGGCTTCATAAAATGATTACCGAAGTAATATATTCCGTAAACAAAAACTATGATTACAATGGAAAGTATCGCCGCAATAATATAAAACAACCTTCGGAGCATTTGCTAATATAATCTTAACTATCCAAAGAAAAGATAAAAGGGTGTGGCAACCGCCACACCCTTTTATCTTTCAGCTTTCGCCTTTCAACTTAGTACCTATAATACTCTGGCTTAAACGGACCATTAACCGGTACGCCAATATATTCAGCCTGGTGCGGGTCCAATTCTTCCAGCTCAACGCCGATCTTGGCTAAGTGCAGGCGGGCAACTTTTTCGTCCAGGTGTTTTGGAAGAGTGTAAACCTTGTTTTCGTATTTATCACCATTTAACCAAAGCTCTAATTGAGCAAGTGTTTGATTAGTGAATGAGTTCGACATTACAAAGCTTGGGTGACCAGTGGCGCAACCTAAGTTTACCAAACGGCCTTCAGCCAATACAATGATGTCCTTACCGTTGATGGTATATTTATCAACTTGCGGTTTAATTTCAATTTTGGTATCGCCATAGGTTCCGTTCAGCCAGGCCATATCGATCTCATTATCAAAGTGGCCGATATTACAAACGATAGCTTTATCCTTTAAGGCACGGAAATGTTTTTCGCGCAAAATGTCGCAATTACCTGTTGCAGTTACCACGATGTCAGCTTCAGGGATGGCGGTTGTTAATTTTTTAACTTCAAAGCCTTCCATGGCAGCTTGCAGCGCACATATCGGATCGATCTCCGTTACGATAACGCGAACACCTGAATTGCGTAATGAATCGGCAGAGCCTTTGCCCACGTCGCCATAACCGCAAACAACAGCTACTTTACCAGCCATCATTACGTCGGTCGCGCGGCGGATGGCATCAACCAGCGATTCGCGGCAGCCGTATTTGTTATCGAATTTTGATTTGGTAACCGAATCGTTCACGTTGATAGCAGGCATTGGAAGTGTACCAGCCTTTACACGGTCGTACAAACGGTGTACACCAGTAGTGGTTTCTTCTGATAGGCCTTTGATGCCCGGTACCAGTTCAGGGTATTTATCCAGCACCATATTGGTCAGGTCGCCCCCATCGTCTAATATCATATTCAATGGCTTGCGATCTTCGCCAAAATATAAGGTTTGTTCGATACACCAGTCAAATTCTTCAGCATTCATACCTTTCCAGGCGTAAACTGAAGTACCGGCAGCAGCAATGGCCGAAGCAGCATGATCCTGTGTTGAAAAGATATTACATGACGACCAGGTAACTTCCGCACCCAAAGCTTGCAAAGTTTCAATTAAAACAGCAGTTTGGATGGTCATGTGCAGGCATCCTGCAATGCGCGCGCCTTTTAAGGGTTGCGAAGCGCCATATTCGGCACGTAAAGCCATTAATCCTGGCATCTCAGCTTCGGCGAGGCCAATTTCTTTTCGGCCCCATTCGGCCAATGAAAAGTCTTTTACTTTGTATTTCGTGTAGGCAGTTTCTACTGATGACATAACATTTCTGATTTTGAAATGCAAAGTTAAGCAATAGAAATATTTAAAAGAAATCAGGCAGTGTTAAATACCACCCTGTTGACTCACCCGGTCATCGCTGCGCTCGACCACCCTCTCTCCGGCAAGCCGCAAAGAGGGTTCAAGGTATATTAAGCGGTAGCTACTTCGTGTTTTTCCTTCTCCCGTTTAGGGCTACTGCTTTCGGAGGCCGACATGGAAAGCTTGCCATTATGAGAGCCGCCGGTTTCAACCTGTAATATCTGGGTCTTTATATCGCCTGTAATGCGGCCGGTGCTACGGATTTCGAGCGAATGACAATTGATATGCCCCTTCACCGTACCGTAAATGATCATCTCCTTAGTGATTATATTCCCTGTGATTAGCCCCTTCTCACCCAGTATCAGTCCCTCTTCAACGGTTACATCGCCGGTTATTTGTCCCTCTATGCGAACAAACGCAGGAGCTTTCATGTTCCCGTCGATCACACAACCCTCACTTAAAAAGGTTGAGATTGCCTGTTGGTCAAGCTCCACCTTGTTTTTCTTAAACATGGCCATATCTTGTAGATGTATTGTTGAAATGCTAAATTCTAAACTCTAATCTCGAAATTCTAAAATTTTTAAAATCCTAACCTCTAGTCTTCAGTCTCTAATCACTAACACTAATTATTCAGCGATAAAAATTTAACCGGGTTTATCGGTTTGCCGCCTTTTCTTACTTCATAATGCAAGTGCGTACCTGTAGAGCGGCCTGTCGAACCTACTTTTCCTATCACATCACCCGTACCTACAGACTGCCCATCCTGGACATTAATATGCGAAAGGTGGCCGTATAATGTTTGAAAATCATTTTTATGCTGAACAATGATACAATTGCCATAACCACCCTTCCATCCTGTGAAAACCACCTTTCCATCCGCAGTAACATGAACCGGATCGCCCTTTGCGCCCTTGAAATCAATACCCGGGTGATACTCGGCATTTTCAGAATCAAAAGGATCGCTGCGGTAACCAAATACCGAAGTGATCGAACTTAAACGCGGATAACCCATTGGCGTAAATGCCACGCTGTTTACCAGGCGACTTAAATATTCATCATAAAGCGAATACTTTTCATCGTCGCTAAGTTTCTTTTCTTCGGCATTGCCATCACCGCCGACTGATTTTACCGCAAACCCTTTTAATCCTCTTTTTCTTAAATAATCATTTATTTTTTGCAGCTTACCCTGTATCGATTGTATGTAATTTGTTGCCGACGAAGATGTATTTACCGCAGTAACCGGGGCAGCTGCAGATGCAGGTAATTTGCCCTTTAATTGTGCTATTTGTGCTAAAAGCTGTTGCTTTTCCTGTTCGCGCTTGCTATCTTTTGAGTTTAAATAAAGAACCATTCCCGCCAAACCAAGGATCACACATATTACCGAAACCAGGTAATGTTTCATCCTTTTCAGATGTTTGGTTTTTACACGTATAGCTTGTGTTTGCTCCTGGTTCTTGTTTACAATGATGATCGTGCTAAAATTGGTCAGTTTTAGGTTCATATCTTAGTTAGTGTTGAATATAGGGGATGCAATATAAAACAATAGACGCACAAAAATCCAAAATATTTCGGGTTTTCAATAAAAAAGTTAAATCTATTACCAACACAATTTATCACGGGTTACTTATACGTTTTTCGTCAGGTAAATGTTATTATTACACTTAGAAAATTTTAATAAAAAATCATTGATTACTTTTGTAGAAATTATCGAACGGATATGATGTACCCAGAGTATTTAGTTACCCCCATGCGGGAGGAATTGACCAAAGTTGGTTTTGAAGAGTTAAAGGATGCAGATGCGGTAACCAAAGCTATTGAAAGTGAAGGCACTGTGTTTATAATGGTAAATTCGGTTTGTGGATGTGCGGCTGCTAATGCACGCCCTGCTGCAAGGCTGGCGTCCCAAAATGCAAAGCACCCGAATAAAATGGTAACTGTTTTTGCAGGTATGGAAACCGAGGCTGTAAATAAGGCCCGTGCCTATATGTTGCCTTACCCGCCATCATCGCCTGCTATGGCTTTATTTAAGGACGGCAAGCTGGTACATATGATAGAGCGCCACCAGATTGAGGGACGCCCTGCACAAATGATAGCCGACAACCTGATCGGTGCGTTTGAGCAATATTGTTAATTGAGGCGAAACCTGCCGGCAGGCAGGGTTAAAAGTATAAAGCTGAAAGGAATAAAATCTTTTCAGCTTTTTATTTCTATGCCTTTTGAAAGTAAGCCTCCTATAGCAAGTCAGCATAGCTGACGAAAACATTTTGTAGCAATGGGTTTTAACCCATTGTACAGGAAATCAAAAGTTAAGAGTCCGCATAGCGGACGGTACATATCCTGTGCAATTTATATGGGCCGAACATACTGTTCTTGCTATTGTTTATTGCATTTTCAACGGATTAAAATCCGTTGTTACAATATTAACCGGGGCTATGCCCCTCTTTATCCTTGTCTGTGTCCTCACAGATAGCAGGAAATGGACGTTATATGTTTTACGTAGTACGTTTTTTCTTTTAATCATTCGATCAAAAACAACTGCAAATTGTTAACTGCTAACTGATCTCATTCCGTCTTCAAACTCTTTACCGGATTCGCCAATGCAGCTTTGACACTTTGGTAACTTACCGTGAGCAGAGTAATAATGATTGCGCCAGCTGCCGTTACGGCGAATATCCACCACGAAAGTTCAGCACGGTAAGTGTAATGCTGCAGCCAGTTTTGCATAAAATAGTAGGAAACCGGTGTGGCGATCAACAGTGAAATAATCACCAGCACTACAAAATCCTTCGACATCAATCGCCATAAACCAAAAACTGATGCGCCCAATACTTTGCGCACGCCGATCTCTTTGGTGCGTTGCTCGGCCATAAAGGACGCCATGCCGAACAGGCCCAGGCAGCTAATGAAAATTGCCAGACCTGCAAATGAGCTGGCCAGTTTGCCTATGCGTTCTTCGGTTGCAAATTTTTTGGCGTATTCATCGTCGGCAAAAGTGTAAGTGAATGGCACGGAAGGCGAATAGGTTTTGCAAACTGCGGCAACCTTATCCAGCGCTTCACGTGTGCTTGAATTTGGGTTGATCCGTATAATTACATAGGCTGCCGGATCACGGCGGATATAGAAAACCGTCTGCTTAACGGGATCGTAGGGCGACTCCATTACCATATCCTTCACCACACCGACTACGGTGAGGTCTTTTTGGCCTATTCTTACTATTTGGCCAATTGGATTTTTAAATCCCATGTATTTTGCAGCAGCCTCGTTCATCACTATAGCTGATGAATCGCTGATGAACCTGGAGGCAAAATCCCTTCCCTGTGTAAATTGCCAGCCTACGGTTTTGCCATATCCGGTAGTTACGCCGATGTAGCCAAAAAATGAGGTCATGGCCGGGTCCTTCCCCTGCCAACTGACATCGCCCCGGTTATTATTAACGCCGGTAGTTGAACTTGATGCCTCGGCAGCTTCCATTACGGCCCCCGATTTCAAAAGATCGGCCTTGAATACAGCAAAATGCTTGTGCAGATCGTCATTAGTTATCTCAATATTCACCAGGCCATCGCGGCTGTAACCTACGGGACGATTTTTGGCGAATTGCACCTGTTTGAAAACGATGATGGTGCCGATGATGAGGATCACCGAAACTGTAAACTGGGTAACCACCAGCACCTTACGGGGTATTGCCGCAAAACGGCCGGCTTTAAAAGTGCCCTTTAATACCTTAACCGGGTTGAATGAGGATAAGTATAATGCGGGATAACTGCCCGCAATGATCCCTGTAAATAAAGTAAAACCTATGCTTGCAATCCAAAATAATGGCTTATCCCACAAAACTACCATCTGCTTATTGGCCACATCATTGAACCAGGGCAGAGCGAATGATACCAAGGCCAACGATAACACAAATGCCAACGCTGCTATCAGGAACGACTCACAGAAAAATTGTTTAATCAGCTGGCCGCGCAATGAACCCACAGCTTTGCGGATACCTACTTCTTTTGCACGTTTTTCGCTTCGGGCTGTGCTTAGGTTCATGAAGTTGATGCAGGCTAATAGAAGCACAAAAACGCCTATAATACCAAACAGCCAAACATATTGTATTGCCCCACCTATGTTGACGCCATTTTTAAATTCGGAGTACAGGTGCCATTTGCTCATGGGTTGCAGGAACATCAATGGATTATATTTGATATCCTCTTTACTCATTTTACTGAGTTTTACATTCTTTATTTTTTCTGAAATCCTGGCCATATCAGCATTGTCGGCTATCTGCACATACATCAATAGAGAATTGTCGCCCCAATCAGTCAGTGAACGTCCGTTGCCGGGAGAATGGATATAATGTTCAAACGAACCCATGAATGCCAAGTCGTGCAAAGTGGTGTTAGCAGGCAAGTCCTCGTATACGCCCGAAACATTAAAATTATCCGTATTATCCAATTTTATCACTTTGCCTACGGGATCGGAGTTGCCGAATAAGGCTTTTGACACTGATTGAGAAATAAGTATGGAAGAAGGGTCTTTTAACCCGTTACGCATACCCCTGATCATCTTTAATGAAAACATTTCAGGAGCTTCGGCACCCATAAAGTTCCCCTGGAAGGACAGCTTTTTATCGCCAACGATCAGAACGTGTTTTTCTATCCACGAGGATATTGCGATATGTTTAAAATCGCTCCCATAGCTTTTACGCAGCTCTGCGTCAAGCGGTAACGGAATAGGGGCACCCGTATTGATGTTGCCGTTAAAGGTTTCGTGCTCCATCACCTGGGCAATGCGGTCGTAATTCTGATGGTATTTGTCGAACGACAACTCATCCCATATCCATAAGCCGATCAGCATAGCTACGGCCATACCCACGGCTAAGCCGCCGATGTTAATGAAGGAAGAAGCCTTGTTTTTGATGAGGTTCCTCCAGGCGATTTTTAAATAGTTTCTAATCATGGTGGTTTAAATTCTAATTTCTAAACTCTAAATCCTATCTCTGATCTACTCCGACCGGAGGCTTTTTACAGGGTTGGCAACTGCTGCTTTGATGCTTTGATAACTGACGGTTAATAAAGTGATGAGCAAAGCGCTGATGCCGGTCATTGCGAATACCCACCATGATATAGGTGTGCGGTACTGGTAACTTTGAAGCCACTTCGACATAAAATACCAGGCCATTGGTGCTGCAATGATGAGCGAGATAATTACAAGGGCTACAAAATCTTTTGATAATAACCGCCATAGCGTAAACACTGTTGCGCCTAATACCTTGCGCACACCGATCTCCTTGGTGCGTTGCTCGGCCATGAACATGGCCATGCCGAATAGCCCGAGGCAGCTGATGAAAATAGCAAGGGCCGAGAAGAATCTTGTCAGCTTGCCGATTTGCTCTTCAGCAGTAAATTTTTTGGCATAGTCTTCATCTGCAAAGCTGTATGTAAATGGAACTGAGGGCACGATCTTCTTAAACACTTCAGCTATTTTAGGCAATGCACTGTTAACGCTTACCTTTGGATTGATCCTGATAAATATCCAGTTGTGATTGCCGCCCAGACGGAAAACAGTAGGCTTAATAGCATTATACGGTGATTCCATTATCATATCTTTTATTACGCCGATGATCCTGTAATCTTTATCGACATGGTTCCATTTACTTTTCCAATGGATGGTTTCGCCTAACGGATTTTTCAGGCCCATGTATTTAGCGGCAGCCTCGTTTATTACAAAGCCGGATGAGTCGGCAGTAGAGCCTGTGTAAAAATCGCGGCCGTTTTTAAATTGCCAGCCGATCGTTTTTCCATATTCAGCGGTTACAGTTAGCGTGCCGAAATTTTCTTCTGTACCGGGTGCCATGCCTTTCCAGGTAAAGCCACCATTGCTGGAGGATATACCTGTAACCGGGCTTTCCGATTCAGCTACTTCGGTTACTGTGCCGGTACTTTTTAATTCATTGCGGAGAACGTCCTCTTTTCCCTGGTAGTCTATTGATTGCATCGGCACTATCACCAATCCGTCCCGGGAATATCCAACGGGGCGGTCTTTGGCAAACATCAGCTGGTTATATATAATGATAGTACAAATGATCAATATGATCGATACTGTGAATTGCATCACTACCAAAACCTTGCGCGGCACGGAAGCCATGCGGCCTGCGCGGAACGCGCCTTTTAAAACTTTTACAGGTTGAAAAGAAGACAAATACAAAGCGGGATAGATACCTGCCAGCAAACCTGTGAATAACACAAAACCAAGGCTGGCAAGCCAAAACCACAAGTTGGTAAAAGGTATGGTGATCTGCTTTGCGGCAAGGCCATTTAACAATGG
>Ga0206890_1201_pt2 | contig 17236 bp, 17 predicted proteins | sample Alteio_BWOrgHeat_58_FD_152960 | JGI IMG/M metagenome (GOLD analysis project Ga0206890, IMG submission 152960) | Enriched cells from forest soil in Barre Woods Harvard Forest LTER site, Petersham, Massachusetts, United States - Alteio_BWOrgHeat_Nextera6 ... | reverse complement strand
TGTATATGTGCTGCCATCAGAGTTTGGCTGGTCAGACCTGGGTACCTGGGCCTCTATTTATGACCTTGCTGACAAGGATTATGTAGGCAATGCGGTTATACCGTCAGAAAAAGTAATTATGTACGATTCGTCTAACTGTATGGTGAACGTACCCAAGGATAAGCTGGTTATTTTACAGGGTCTGCATGACTTTATTGTGGTTGAATCGAACAATACCCTGCTCATTTGTCCCCGCGACCAGGAGCAAAACGTTAAAAAGGTGGTAGCCGATGTGAAGCAACAGTTTGGGGTGAAGTATATTTAGTGGTGAGTGGTTGAATAAGTTGATTAGGTGAGTAGTTAACTTATTCAACTCCATTAGCTGTATTTTCCGAACTAATGCAAATGGTATATTAATTTGGACTGATCGTTAACGTAATGGCTAAATTAATACCGTCTGTGAATATATAACTATGGAACCTAACTTCCTCGTAACTCCATTTATCATTCACATTTATCACCATGCTATAGGGGCCATTTCTATTTTGTTTTTCACGATCAATAGTATAATTATCTTTCTTTTTTAGATCCATGTCAATCCCGGGCATTTTGGCAATCCATCGGTTTCCCTGTGGTTTTTTGTCATACCAAATCGAATCTTTATAATTAGAAGCGGAAAGCGTTTCAAAAGTAGCAATAACGCCATTTTCGGGGAGTTCAATATTGTATTTAGAAATATCCACGCTTACCCACCGTTTCTTTTTTGGGTTACTAACAATAATGGTGTCCTTTATCAATTCCTTATCAGGAAAAATACTGTTTGTGTTTTTCGTATATAACCCAACCCGAAAAGGCATTTCAATTCCTTGAAGCTCATCATTTAATACATATTGGATTGAATTGATCGTTCCTTTAATCTTTTTATCATTGGGTATAAATTGTGCATATTCCTCATCCGGATTTGGGACTCTGTGTGTATTATACGACTTCTTAATATTCCCTATCGATATTCCCTTTGGTTCAGATGAACCTATTTTAACTTCGTCCAAATACTTAACTGAAACCAAAAGCCTTACTGTGTCGGGATATTTATTGTTTACTCCTGGTGTTAGTATTACTGATCGATATCCAATGCATGAAATATTTATGCTATCCTTATGACTAATAAAGGTTTTATCGAGTTCAATTACTCCGTTAGTATCAGTATTGAAATATTTTGCTCTATTAATCGTGACTGTAACCTTATCAATTCCTTTAGTCGTAACGCCGTCAACAATGGTTAAATGCCATGAATTTTTATCGTTTTTTTGCTGAGAAAAAGCAATATATGCTATAAACATCAATATTACTGTAAGCAATAATTTATGCATAGCTAAACTAATTACCCTATTCTTTGCCTAATCGCTTCGTAAAGAATCACCCCTGTAGCCACCGATACATTCAAAGATTCAATTTCACCATACATCGGTATTTTTGCTAAGTGATCTGCTATACGGATAATCTCGTTGCGTACACCGTCTTCTTCCGATCCCATAATGATGGCGGTGGGTGCGGTATAATCGGGTTTATAGATATATTCCTGGGTCTTTTCGGTGCAGCATACCAATTGAAGACCCGATTCCTGTAAAAACTTAATAGTTTGCATAAAGTTATCATGGCGGCAAACCGGGATTTTGTATAATGCCCCCGCAGATGTTTTAATAGCATCGGGGTTAATTTGCGCCGATCCTTTGGCGGGCACAACGATAGCATGTACGCCCGAGCATTCGGCAGTACGGGCAATAGCGCCCATATTGCGTACATCGGTAATCGAATCTAACACCAATATCAACGGCACTTCACCCTTTTCAAATATCTGCGGTATTATATCTTCGATCTTTTGATAAGTAATAGGCGAAATAAAGGCCACAACACCCTGGTGGTTTTTCATGGTGATACGGTTCAGTTTTTCAACCGGTACCTGCTGAGCGGTTATTTGGTATTCATTAAGCAACTCTTTCAATTCACCAATGAGGCCGCCGCCAAGCCCGCGTTGAATATACAATGATTCAATTTCCTTACCCGAACGGATAGCTTCAACCACTGCACGGATACCAAAAACCACCTGGTTACTTTCGCGACTTTCCCTATTGTTATAAGACATTTTTAATAATTAAATTAAGCCTGCAAAAGTAGCTATATTAATTGATTTTGCACTTATTGAACCCAAGTGGCATTTCGGTCTTTTTAATTTAGTTAACAATTTATATCTTTATTAACAGCATTGACAATCAGTGCCTTTAATACACTACTAACACCTTATTAACAATACATGTTAATAGCACCCCTTGAAATTGATAGCAAAAAAGGCATTTATTTTTTCATGTCTTTTACGGATGTTAACGAATACGTTACAATTTGTTATATTTTTGTTGAAGTATGAATTTCGAGAACGATACCCCATCCAATAAGCCAAACACCAACGAACGCCGAAGCCGGATCACCAACCCTACTCCCTATAGCGGTTTAGGTAAATTACCCCCACAAGCAACTGACCTTGAGGAGGCAGTTTTGGGTGCACTGATGCTTGAAAAAGATGCGTTGTCGTCGGTAATTGATATTTTAAAGCCCGAAGTTTTTTATGTAGATAGTCATAAAAAAATATTTAACGCTATCCGCCTTTTATTCGAAAAAACATCACCGGTAGATATTTTGACCGTTACTGCTGAGTTGCGCAAACAGGGCGAACTGGAAATGATAGGCGGCGCTTATTATATTACAGAGCTTACCAATCGCGTTGCGTCTGCCGCTAATATTGAGTTTCACTCGCGCATTATAATTCAAAAATTCATACAGCGCGAGTTGATCAGGATATCAACCGAAGTTATTCAAAGCGCTTATGAAGATACCACGGACGTATTGGATCTCTTAGATATAGCAGAGAAAAACCTGTTCGAGATAGCTCAAAATAACCTGCGCCGCGATTCGCGTAAAATGGATGACCTTTTGCACGAAACATTGAAAGAAATTGAGGCCCTGAAAGATAAAAAAGACGGGCTAACGGGTGTAGCATCGGGCTTTACCGATCTTGACCGTATGACCTCGGGTTGGCAACGATCAGACCTGGTGATCATAGCAGCACGGCCTGCCATGGGTAAAACTGCTTTTGTACTAACCTGCGCGCGCAATGCCGCTGTTGATTTTAATAAACCCGTGGTTGTGTTCTCGCTCGAAATGTCGTCAGTTCAGTTAGTAAACCGTTTAATATCCGGCGAAACAGAAATTGAACAGGAAAAGATCCGTAAAGGAACTTTAGAAGAATGGGAATGGCAGCAAATACACTCAAAAATTGGCAGACTTGAACAAGCACCGTTGATTATTGACGATACACCGGGTTTAAATATATTCGAGTTCAGGGCAAAATGCCGCAGGTTAAAATCGCAGCATGATATACAGCTGATTATCATTGACTATTTGCAGTTGATGCAGGGCAAAGGCGAGGGCAAGGGTGGCGGTAACCGCGAGCAGGAAATTGGCAGCATTTCAAGGGCACTAAAATCCGTTGCTAAAGAATTAAATGTACCCGTAATAGCCCTTTCACAGTTAAGTCGTGCGGTTGAAACCCGCCCCGGCGGATCAAAAAGGCCTATGCTTTCAGATTTACGTGAGTCGGGTTCAATTGAGCAGGACGCGGATATGGTGCTGTTCCTTTACCGCCCGGAGTATTACGGGTTGGATGTCGATGAAGATAATAACCCAACACAGGGCGTAGGCGAGGTTATCATTGCCAAACACCGTAACGGCGAAACCGGCAGGGTGCGGTTGAAATTTGTAGGCAAATATGTTAAGTTCACTGACCTTGACGCAGGTGGCGGTTTTGAAACCGCGCCAAACGCATTTACCGGACTAACCCCGTCGCAGGATTTTGATAAGCCAAGCAATTTTATTATCCGTCCGTCAAGAATGGATGATATTGATGATGAACCACCATTTTAGGTAATTGCTTTCTTACTTTTAATCGCTTAACTTTGTTTTTATGGAAACATTAATTATAAACGTTCCTGAAAAGAAAAGTGCTTTAATAAAGTCATTACTTAAAGAATTAGGGGCGACAATTGAAACTAAAACGAAGGCGCAAAAATTAGCTGAAAAAATTAACAAGGGCATCAAGCCTGGTATTAAGCCGACTATGGAAGAAATAGTAGCCGAAATAAGAGAAATGCGAGCAGGCCGCTAATAAATATGGTTGTTATTTTTGATTGCAATATATGGGTCACTCTCACCATAAATAGTAGAATTGACTACATAGCTGACCTTTCGAACAAGGGAGTTATCGTGGCGGCATGCGCTAATTTAAGGGACGAAATTACAACCGTACTTAGTCGACCAAAATTTAACAAATTTATTTCGGCATCTGATATCAGTGATGTCATCAAACTATATGATTTGGCTACACGAAAATATAATTTAGGCAAAATTATTAGCGTGACATCTGATGCTAAGGACGATTATTTATTCGCATTAGCGTCAAAATCAAAAGCTGATTATCTTGTTACAGGAGACAAATTATTGTTACGTGTCGTAAACTATAAGAAGACAGAAATAATTTCTCTTAACCGATTTAAAGAAATTTTCAGATAATTATGCTAAAACACCAACCCCAACACTACCCCTATCACAATAACAAACGGGGTTTTTATTTTGGTAAAGTATAATAGCGCGAAGGTACCCAGCATTAAAACATAAGCCATCCAGTTATCAGCAAAGGGCCTTACCAACAATATAAAGGCTGTTGCCATAAAGCCTACGGCTACAGCGTTAATACCGCTTAATGAATTTTTAATACGGGCAATCTTTTTCAGATCGTTCCAAAAGGGTACAATAAACAGGATTAGGATAAGCCCCGGTAAATTTATACCGATAACGGCTATAACACTGCCTAATATTTCGCCTGGTACGCCATAGCCCTTGTTCCCTAATGTTATTCCACCTAAAAACGAGGTAAATGAAAATGTTGGCCCCGGCAAAGCTTGTTGCAAAGCATAGCCCGATAAAAACTCCGAACTGGTGAGATAATGTTTTACTTCTACAAACTCGGTGTACATTAAAGGCACCAATACCTGGCCGCCGCCAAATATCAATATACCGTTACGATAAAAGTTTTCAAATAAACGTATGGGTAAACTAAAAGGCGAAGTACGGTTTATAATAGCACCCAAAGCCGCAAACGCCAGTAATATGCCAATAAAGTAAGCTACTTTATTAGGGTTGGTATTTGAAAAAAGCTTAACCCGTAATTCGCTTTCCTGTGCGTGGGTTTCTAACGCCGATGAAATAATGCCGCCCAATAATATCAATATAGGGAAAGCATAAGGGTTTTGCAGTATAAGCGTAACCATTAACGACCCGATAGCCAGCATGGTATTGATACGGGTTTTTAGAAAACGTTCGGCAAAAGTATAAGTGGCGTATGCTACAATACCAACCGCTATAGGTTGTATAAAACGAATGATATTTGTTAACCGGCCATCATTGGCAAAAATCCGGTAACTGATGGCCGCTGCACACATCATAGCGGCGGAAGGCAATATCCATATTAAAAAGGTAATAATGGCCAACCTTAACCCGCCAACTTTCCATGCAATACCCACCAGTGTTTGTGTTGACCCCGGGCCGGGCAAAACCTGCGACAGGGCGTTTAACTCCATTAACTCTTCTTCGGTAACGTATTTGCGTTTTTCAACAAATTCGCGAAGCATAATAGCCAGGTGGGCCTGCGGACCGCCAAACGCGCTTAGCGTGTATAGCACCACATCACCCAGGAAGATCAGCTTACGTTTTCTCAATTTATGCCTAATTTAATAATCATCGTCTTCATCATACCCTGTTGCTTCCCGGTAAACGGCCTGTAATTCTGAAAAGGCGTGATTATCCCGCTTTTCGCGAGTTATGGCCATGCCCTTTTCATAGGTGGTTATCGCATCGGGTTTACGGTTCAAAGCTTCATATAGCTTACCTAAATGGTAATACGTACCTGTATAATTGGGATGGTTATTCACCAGGTCCTCGTAATAAGCCAATGCTTTATCTGCCTGGTTTAAACGAAGATACTCGGTTGCTAACGCATATTTTAAAAATTCGTCTTCCGGTTCGTTTTTTATAAATTCCAATAGCATATCTAATCTGCTTATCTCCATTTTAAACTCTGTCTTTTTTAACTAAATTTGCACAAACCATATTTTATATAACTATCATAAGCTACAAAAATATTTAAACGCTCATGATAGCTTCATCACCATTAAAAACCAAATTGCCTTGATGAAAACACTCGTATGCATAAGTAACGTTCCGGATACCACCACAAAAATAACCTTTACTGATAACAACACCCAATTTAATACAAATGGTGTTCAATTCATATTAAACCCTTATGATGAAATAGCGCTTTCGCGTGCTATTGAGTTAACCGAGGGCGGCAAAGGTACAGTAACGGTAATTAATGTTGGCGAAAGCAATACCGATGCCACCATCAGGAAAGCGCTGGCTATTGGCGCTGATGATGCGGTGCGTATTAATGCCAAACCGCACGATGCCTGGTTTGTGGCTTATCAAATAGCGCAATATGCTAAGGCTAATGCATTTGACCTGATATTGACCGGCCGCGAGTCGATCGACTATAATGGCTCAAAAGTAGCAGCGATGCTGGGTGAGCTTTTAGATCTGCCTTCCGTTTCGATCATAAAAAAAATGGATATTGATGGAGATAAAGCAACTGTTGAGCGGGAAATTGAAGGCGGTAAAGAAATATTGACCGTACCGCTTCCCTTTGTAGTCGGTACTGCCGAGGGTGTTGCCGAACCAAAAATACCCAATATGCGCGGAATTATGTCGGCCCGTACCAAACCCTTAAATGTGATAGAGGCGGTTGATGTAAAAACATTTTCGGAAGTGCTCAGTTATGAAACGCCTGCCCCGCGTGGCCAGGTAAAACTGGTACCGGCTGATGATGTTGCACAACTGGTTGAATTGCTGCACACCGAAGCAAAAATTATATAATACTATTTATTAAGCCTTAGCTATAACTATATATGTCAGTTTTAATATATGCGGAAAACGCGGATGGAAAATTCAAGAAATCAATTTTTGAAGCAGTATCTTATGCCCGCGCCATTGCCGACCAAAACAAAACCAACCTTACAGCAATTTCAATTGGCGATGTAAGTGCTGCTGAGTTAGCCTTATTGGCCAAATACGGGGCAGAAAAAATACTAAACGTAGCAAACGCCAAGTTAAAAAACTTTGTTAACCAGGCCTATGCATCTGTTATTGCCGAGGCTGCCAAAAAGGAAGGTGCTACGGTTGTTGTGTTATCAAACTCTTTTTCGGGCCGTGGCTTAGCACCAAGGCTTGCTGTTAAACTCGAAGCCGGTATAGTTGACGGCGCCGTAGCATTGCCTGAACAAGCCGGTGGCAAATTCACGGTTAAAAAAACAGCTTTCTCCGGTAAGGCATTTGCCATAACAGAATTAACGTCTGCCGTTAAAGTTATTGCACTTGTGCCTAACTCGTATAAAGTAGTTGAGAATACCCAAACTGCTAAAGTTGAAGATTTTAGTGTAGATGTTAAGCCTGCTGATTTCAGTGCTATGCTGAAAGAGATAGTGCGTTCAACCGATAAAGTTTCATTACCTGATGCCGAAATTGTTGTTTCGGGCGGGCGCGGACTTAAAGGACCCGAAAACTGGGGCATGATCGAAGAACTGGCCGAGCTTTTAGGCGCGGCCACGGCTTGCTCAAAACCGGTATCAGATGCCGGCTGGCGGCCGCATAGCGAACATGTTGGACAAACAGGTATTGCTGTCAGTCCAAATTTGTATATTGCAATAGGAATTTCGGGGGCTATACAGCATTTGGCAGGTGTAAGCTCCTCAAAAGTTATTGTGGTAATTAATAAAGATGCCGAAGCGCCGTTTTTTAAGGTTGCTGATTATGGCATTGTAGGCGATGCTTTTGAAGTTGTACCTAAATTAATAGCGGCTATAAAAGAATATAAAGCGTCGGCATAAAGGTTTTGTTGTGATGGGTAATAATATGAAAAAAATCAAACTGGATATTGTTGGTTTGTCTTACAGCCAAACCCAATCAGGGGCGTATGCCCTTGTTTTGGGCGAAGTTGGCGGACGCAGGCGGCTCCCGATCATTATAGGCAGCTTTGAAGCCCAGGCCATTGCTATCGAGATTGAAAAAATGACCCCAAGCAGGCCGCTCACCCATGATCTTTTTAAAAGCTTTGCTCATGCTTATCATATTAACATACAGGAAATCGTAATTTACAACCTTGTTGATGGCATATTTTATTCAAAGCTCATCTGTTCCGATGGGAAAAAGACCATTGAAATAGATGCCCGCACATCTGACGCGATAGCATTAGCTGTTAGGTTTGATTGCCCCATTTATACCTATGAATTTATCCTGTCGAGCGCAGGAATTGTGATTGAAGGGAATGATTTCGTATATCTCGAAAATATTAATGATGCCCCCGAAGAGGCAACCCCTACCCCAACAGGTGGCTTCACCTCACTCAGTACCGACGAATTAAAAACCAAGCTACAGGAAGCTTTACACGACGAAGCTTATGAAAAAGCCGCTAAAATACGCGATGAGCTGAACAAGCGGAAAGCTTCTTAATTCGCTTCTGCACTTTGTTTGACAGACGCTTCAGCTTTTAAAAAATAAAATTTGCTTACTTCCGCTTTAAAATTTTGTTTTTAATGCCGCTTATTAAGCAAATAAGTTTTTTTATCCAACTATAAAACGAAATCTATTTTTTATAATCTTTCGATTTTACATTTATTTCGTTACTTTCCACTTTTAAATAAAACCAACTATAATTCATTTTAAACCAAATCCAATATGAATATTAAGTTTCGCTTAATACTGATGAATTTTCTGCAATTTTTTATTTGGGGGTCATGGCTGCTCACCATTGGCGCATACTGGTTTCAAAACAAACATTGGTCTGGGGCCCAATTCGGGGCCATTTTTTCTACCATGGGTATCTCGGCTATATTTATGCCTACTATAAGTGGGATTATTGTTGACAAATTTATAAATGCCGAAAAGCTTTATGGTATTATGCATATCCTGGGTGCGCTGGTTTTATTCAGCATCCCACTGGTAAATAATCCTTCAACTTTTTTTTGGGTGATATTATTAAATATGGTGTTTTATATGCCTACGTTATCTTTATCCATAACCGTTGCCTATTCAGCTTTAAAAAGCACGGGTAAAGATGTTGTAAAAGATTATCCTCCTATTCGCATTTGGGGGACTATCGGTTTTATCGCGGCCTTATGGACAGTTAGCCTAACCCATAGTGAAACTACCGCCAACCAATTTTATATAGCATCGGCCGTAGCTTTGGCATTGGGTATTTATTCTTTTACACTTCCTAAATGTCCCCCACTTTTAACTAAAGTTGATAACAAATCAATTGTAAATCTGCTTGGGTTAAATGCTTTTGCTTTGTTTAAAACGCCAAAATTTGCTATTTTTTTCGCATTTTCCCTATTATTGGGAGCCGCCTTGCAATTGACAAATGCTTACGGCGATACCTATATTCACGATTTTCAAAATACCGCCGCTTATAACGGCTTGGTCGCGGTGAAATATCCGGCTATCATCATGTCCATATCTCAATTTTCTGAAACATTTTTCATTATTACTATCCCGTTTTTCCTGCGCAAATTTGGAATTAAGTATGTGATGCTGTTCAGTATGTTAGCCTGGGTACTTCGTTTTGGGTTATTTGCCTATGGCAATCCTGCAGACGGATTATGGATGATCATTCTATCGTGCATTGTATATGGTATGGCATTTGATTTCTTTAATATATCAGGCTCACTATTTGTTGAAACACAAACAACACCCGAAATAAGGGGCAGTGCGCAGGGGCTGTTTATGATGATGGTAAATGGTTTCGGAGCCTTTTTTGGAAGCCTGATAAGTGGTATGGTCATTCAAAAGTTTTTTACACATGCCGACCAAAGTAAAGACTGGAATGGTATTTGGCTTAGTTTTGCGGGGTACGCCTTAGTTATAGCCATTATATTCCCATTTGTGTTTAGGTATAAACATAACGCGGCGCTTAAACATGCCATACAACATGCATAATAAATGGGGAATATTGCGATCAATTTAGCGTGTGCATTTTCCGCTGCCAATTTGATCTGTTTTAGAATAGTTTATAGCCCAAACTCAAATTAAACAGGTTTATTTTGGTAGAACTTGCATTGTAAGATTGGCTTGAAAGCCCTGCTTCATACCGCAAATCGAGAGATATTTTCCTGATGTCTATTCCCGTGCCGATCTGCCATGCATAATTTTGATCTCTATAATCAAACCTCAGTACGTTACTTGCGGCATTGCCGTAACTCTGGTTTTTATTTATTGCAAATGATACCATCGGACCGGTATAAAACCTGGCGCCAAAACCAAACGCGCCAACTTTAGTACCAAACAATAAAGGCACATCAATACTTGTAAATTTCGCTTCGGATTGTAATCCATTACCCGAGATGGTAACATCCTTATTGGAAAGATAAGCTTCGGGCTGAAAATTAAACCCCAAAGCCCCTACCCTTGCCCAAAAACCTGCCAGGTAACCGGCTTGGTTATTATTGTTAAAAGGCCCGCTATTACTAAGACTTGATGTATTAATACCGGCCTTTGCCCCAAACTGAAAGCTTGGTGAAATTTGTGCCGAAGTGATAAGCGTTGTTACTAAAACAATAGTAATTGTTAAGATAAGTTTTTTCATAACTATAAACTGTGTTTATAGCACAAATATAAAGTTTTGCTATATAAAGACTTACGAAGTTTTTGAAACTTCGTAAGTCTGACAAATCTGTTAAGTCTGTATTACTCCCGGATTAAACGCCCGTTCAATAGGCGAATGGTTAGCAGCTTCAATACCCATTGATATTACCTTACGCGTTTCTAACGGATCAATAATACCATCAACCCACAAGCGCGCAGCGGCATAATAAGGTGTAGTTTGGGCATTATACCTGTCGGTTATTTGCTTTAACAATTCGGCTTCTTTTTGTTCGTTTACTACTTCGCCTTTTGCTTTTAAACCTGCGGCCTGTATTTGCAACAGCGTTTTGGCAGCCTGAGAGCCACCCATTACAGCTATTTTTGCGGTTGGCCACGCGTATATCAACCTTGGGTCATAAGCTTTACCGCACATGGCGTAATTACCGGCACCGTAGGAGTTACCTATTACGATAGTAAATTTAGGCACAACCGAATTGGCAACCGCATTAACCATTTTTGCGCCATCCTTAATAATGCCACCTTTTTCTGACTTGCTACCCACCATAAAGCCGGTAACATCCTGCAAAAATACCAGCGGTATCTTTTTCTGGTTACAGTTCATAATAAACCGGGTAGCCTTGTCGGCCGAATCGGAATAAATCACCCCGCCAAACTGCATCTCGCCCTTGCCCGATTTGAGTATCTTGCGCTGATTGGCTACAATACCAACCGCCCAACCGTCAATACGCCCTAACCCACAGATAATTGATTTACCATAAAGCGCTTTATATTCATCAAATTCTGAATTATCAACCAGGCGCAAAATAACCTCGTTCATATCATAAGCTTTTTCACGGTTATCAGGCAATAGACCGTAAATATCCTGTTCGTTCAGTTTAGGCGATACAGGTTTTATCCGGTCGAAACCAGCTTTGGTAAAATCGCCAACCTTACTCATGCTGCTGCGTATAGCATCAAGGCATGCCTTATCATTAGGGAATTTATAGTCGGTAACGCCTGATATTTCGCAATGCGTAGTAGCGCCGCCTAAAGTTTCATTATCAACTTCTTCGCCCACAGCCGATTTTACCAGGTATGACCCCGCCAAAAAAACCGAACCTGTGCCATCAACTATCATGGCCTCGTCGCTCATAATGGGCAGGTAAGCCCCGCCCGCGACACATGAACCCATTATAGCCGCTATTTGTATAATACCCTGGCTGCTCATCATGGCATTATTTCTAAAAATGCGGCCGAAGTGTTCTTTATCCGGGAATATTTCATCCTGCATAGGCAAATAAACACCGGCCGAATCAACCAGGTAAATAATAGGCAACCGGTTTTCCATGGCTATTTCCTGCGCACGGAGGTTTTTCTTAGCCGTTATCGGGAACCATGCTCCCGCCTTAACGGTAGCATCATTGGCTACTACCACACATTGCCTGCCTGATATGTACCCTATACCGGTTATCACCCCTCCCGATGGACACCCCCCCTGCTCGGCGTACATGCCATCGGCAGTAAACGCGCCAACCTCCAGCCAGGGTTTATTCTTGTCTATCAGGTAAGCTATACGCTCGCGGGCCAGCATTTTACCCTTTTCTTTTTGTTTGGCCGCCGCTTTTTCGCCGCCGCCCAGGTATATCTTTTTAAGCCTGTTATTTAAATCATAAACAAGCTGTTTGTTAATATCTTCGTTTTTATTGAATTCGATATCCATAATTGGTTTTTGACAGAAATGTAATTTTAAGGAAATTATACTAAGAAAATGTTATAATTTAGAATATTGATAATTAATTCATGAGATATATTTATATAATTACTTTAACTCTGTTTGGTTTTCTTAATGCCTACTGTCAAAAATTAGTTGTAAGACAATTTGACTCGAAAATTATTGGTAAGGATAGCGCAAATATTTTTTTTGATGAAAATTATGGTTTGATTGAAGAAAACTGTGCCCATATTATAAGGTATGCACATTACGATGTATTGCACAGCCATTATATCGGCAAGTTTAAAGATGTAAATAAATTTAACCCTGCATCAATTATTTCCGAAGGCAATTATTCTGAAAAAGGAAAAAAAGACGGAGCATTTGTTTTGTATTATTTAAATGGAAAATTACAATCCAAAGGATCGTTTAATAATGGTAAATACGATGGAGATTGGCTTTTTTATTATTCAAACGGCAACTTAAAAGCCAAAGGAAATTTCAAGAACGGAAATTACAATAGTAAATGGGAATTTTATTTCGAAAATGGGCAACCCAATCTATTTATGGAAATTGTAGATGGCAAATGCATAATTTTAAATTGCTGGACAATTGATGGTATAAAGACTGTTGAGAAAGGCAATGGAGAATATGCCACTTATAACGGATTATTAAATTGGAGTGGAAAACTAAAAGATGGGGTCCCGGACAAAAAGTGGTCATTCAAAACAGAGTTCGCCTCGGGTAATGAACAATTTGAAGATGGCAAATTCATCAAAGGTGAGAATAACGCGTTGACCTTTAGTGAGTACACCGATAAATCAAGAATTGTGTTCTTACCATCATTACCTAATTTAACAATATCAAGAGCTGAAATTCTTTTTCCAGCGTCAGACATCTCCTGCAATGGCGCGGACTATTCGAAATACAGAGGCTTTAGTGTAAAACCTTTTAAATAGGATTTTAATTAGGCCGTCTTTTAACAGGTGCTGTTGTCTTTATTATAGTTTGCCCTTTTAATAGCTGTTTACCTTCTTTTAACCTGTTTAACGAATTGGCATAAGCCTCCGCCAATAACGTTTTTATATAAGCTTCGGGGAAATCATTGATGTTATGTACAGTAATATGCCGGTATAGGCTGCCTTCGCCATTCAGTATTTTATCCGGGTCGGCTATTTCGCTGCCGCGATTAAAGCCAAAGTTTACGTGCTTGCTGTAAACGGCAAAGCTGCAAAACACATCACCTGCCCTGTCCGACGGGGAATAACCAACGGCTAATGCATTATAATTATCATAGATCAGTTCATTACTGTCAGGATAAAGGTCCCATACAAAATTGCGCAGCCATAAGGCATTTTGCTGAACATGATCAGGAAAGGGAAGCAGGAATTTAATAAGATCGGTGAGTGATTCTTTTCCCATAGCCAATTGCCAATAAACTTACTTTTTAAATGAGTAAATTAACTTTAACAAAATAAATGTAATATTTACATTACATTTTACTTGCATAAGTGAAAACCATTTTGTTAATTGCATTACTATTTGATTAAACCCCTTACGATGATAATACTAACAGTAGCTTACCTCTGTAGGCGATTTAATGTACTTGCACGTTTAAATAATTTAGTGCTGATTACAAAAGCCCCAACTTTTGCCTTTATTTAAAATTCCAATTAAAGATAAATATTAGTTTTTTAAATACTTAACCGCTATTTAGGTTAAATTTCTGTCTTTAAACCAAACTTCGTCAGGTTCTATCCTGCAATTTTCCATTAAGGTAACCAACTCAATAGCATCGCCGGATGTTAGTACTAATTTACGGTTAACAGGTTTCAGGAAACGCTGTTCGACCATTACATCCATTTGTTTTAGTAAAAAATCATAAAAACCGTTTACATTTAACACACCGATGGGATGTGTATGCAAGCCAAGTTGCAACCAGGTTAATACCTCAAAAAACTCTTCGAGGGTACCAAAACCGCCAGGCAACATAATAACGCCATCGCATAGGTCATTCATTAATTGTTTTCGCTGGTGCATATTGTCCACCACATGCATTTCGGTTAACCCGGTATGGCCAACCTCTTTATCCATTAAAAAATGAGGTATTACACCAATGGCTTTCCCGCCGTTCTGTAACATGGCATCGGCCATTAAACCCATCACACCCACCTTACCACCGCCAAATATTAAGGTAATATTACGGTTTACCATTACTTCGGCTAATTGCTCAACCGCTTGTTTTAATATAGGATCGCCGTTATAATTGGCACCGCAGAATACGCAGATGGATTTCATTTTAGTTTTGAATTATTGATTTAGTGAATTATTGAATTGGTATTGTAAATAAACAAATTAGAATGATATTAATAAATTAACATTCAATAATTCTATAATTCACTAAATCAATAATTATCTACCTGGTATAATTCGGTGCCTCTTTAGTAATAGTTATATCATGCGGGTGCGATTCGCGGATACCGGATGATGTTATGCGTACAAATTTGGCTTTTTGCAGTGCTTCAATATCTTTAGCGCCGCAATAGCCCATGCTTGCACGTAAACCGCCAACAAACTGGTAAATTACTTCGGCTAAAGTGCCTTTGTATGGCACCCGGCCCACAATGCCTTCGGGAACTAATTTCTTAATATCATCTTCAACGTCCTGGAAATAACGATCTTTTGACCCTTGCTCCATCGCTTCAATTGAACCCATGCCGCGGTATGATTTAAACCGGCGACCTTCGTATATAATACTTTCGCCCGGCGACTCTTCAACCCCGGCAAATAATGAACCTGCCATTATGGTACCGGCACCGGCTGCGATAGCCTTGGCAATGTCGCCTGTGTGTTTAATACCACCATCTGCAATAACCGGAACACCTGTACCCCTTAGTGCCTTGGCGCACTCATATACGGCATATAACTGCGGTACGCCCACACCTGCAATAATACGGGTGGTGCAAATAGAGCCAGGGCCTATGCCCACTTTTACACCATCGGCACCGGCATTGGCCAGGGCTAATGCTGCTTCACCAGTAGCTACGTTGCCGGCTATAACCTGCAAATCGGGATATTTAGCTTTAACTTCTTTTACTTTATTAATGACGTGTACGGAATGACCATGCGCGGTATCAATAGCAATAACATCAACACCGGCCTTTACAAGGGCATCTACCCTATCCATTGTATCGGGTGTAACGCCTACGGCAGCGCCAACACGCAAACGGCCCAGCTCGTCTTTACAGGCTGCGGGGAAGTTTTTAAATTTCTGAATATCTTTAAATGTGATCAAACCGATCAATACCCCGGCGGCATCAACAACAGGGAGTTTCTCAATTTTATGGCTTTGCAATATTTCTTCAGCTTGCGTAAGGGTAGTGCCTTTAGCCGCAGTGATGAGGCCCTCTTTGGTCATTACTTCCTGCACCGGGCGGCTCATTACTTTTTGAAAGCGAAGATCGCGGTTGGTGATGATACCTTTTAACTTTCCTTCTTCATCAATAACGGGGATACCGCCAATTTTAAACTCCTTCATTATCTTAACGGCATCGGCTACTATAGCGCCTTCGTGCAAGGTAACGGGGTCCTGTATCATACCGCTTTCTGAGCGTTTTACCTTACGCACTTCGTCAGCCTGGCGTTGTATGCTCATATTTTTATGCAGCATACCCAAACCACCGGCCTGCGCTATGGCAATAGCCATTTGCGCCTCGGTAACAGTATCCATTGCAGCGGAAACCAAAGGGATGTTTAGCCTGATCTTTTTAGTTAAAAAAGAACCGGTATCCACTTCGCGCGGTAATACTTCTGAATAAGCTGGGATTAGTAAAACGTCATCGTAGGTTAAACCTTCGGCAACAAATTTAGATGTGTCGTTTAGCATAGCAAATAATTATTTGGAGTTATTATTTGCCGGGCAAAGCTAATTAATTATTTCGAATTTTTCACTATTGTTTGTTTTTAATGGTGTTCAAGAGGGCTTCGCCGTTTCGGAATTGGGATTTCGAATTTGTTTTAAGTTGAACGTCAATATCACTTAAATTACAGATAAATGATAAAATCCGAAATCGAAAATCCGAAATCCGAAATAAAAAGATTAATACTTTCCTACAATCACTTTATAAAACTGATCAAAGTTTAAATATTTATTCGCCAGTTTTAGCAATTCATCGGCAGTTATGGTTTTAACCGTTTCGGTATAACGGTCGTAATAATCATAACCGAGATCTGAAAAATAAAGGTTTTTAAATTTATCAGCGTGCGAAAAAACATTTTCTAAACTGCCTAATAAAGAGCCCAGCATGTAGTTGCGTACCAACGACAATTCTTCATCTGGGATCAATTCGGTTTTTAACAGGTTGATCTCTTTTTCAATCTCGTTTATTGCTGCTTTGCAAACATCGGCACCTACCTCGGTAGCGATAAATAACGCACCCGACTGTTTAAGCGAGCTCAAGCCCGACCCAATACCATAAGTATAGCCTTTGTCTTCCCTTATATTAGTCATTAACCGCGAGCCAAAATAACCACCCAAAACCGTGTTCAGTACTTGAAACGCGGGAAAATCAGGGTGTGTACGGTTAAACATAGGCATTCCTATACGGATAGCTGATTGTAAAGCTTCCGGTTTTTCTTTAAAATAAAAATGATCTGTAGCCGATTCCGGTTTTGGCTGAGCAGTATTGGCGCTTTCGGCTGTAATTGCCCAATCGCTGCCAAATGATGCTGATAACAAATCGATAGTTT
>Ga0206890_1205_pt1 | contig 17283 bp, 17 predicted proteins | sample Alteio_BWOrgHeat_58_FD_152960 | JGI IMG/M metagenome (GOLD analysis project Ga0206890, IMG submission 152960) | Enriched cells from forest soil in Barre Woods Harvard Forest LTER site, Petersham, Massachusetts, United States - Alteio_BWOrgHeat_Nextera6 ... | reverse complement strand
ATAAAAATCATGAAATGAAGCTTAGTGCTGCGCGTGCCCTGGCTAAAATTGGTAAAAATGGTTTGTCGTCGCTACAGGATCATGCCACAACTGCAGGTTATCCATTAAATGAAATAGTAATGCAGATAAAAGGAGAACTGGCTGCATGAGTTGGCAAACCTTCATATTGCATGCGTTTACTTACGGCATTTTGCTGTATTCCATATTGCTGCTGGTCTGCTATATTTGTATAGGAGCATTTTCCATCAGCGAAACGCGAACTTATCTTAATAAAAACAGCTTTACAGATTACCGCGTGCTCGCATCATCAACAGAGGCGCCAAGTATGAGCATAGTGGCGCCCGCATATAACGAGGGGGCTACAATTATCGAAAATGTCCGGTCGCTGTTATCGCTTCATTATAATAATCTCGAAGTGATCATTATCAATGATGGCAGTAAGGATGATTCCCTTGAAAAGCTGATCATCGCCTATGATCTGTATAAGATAGATTTTGTTGTAAACGAACAATTGCCCACAAAACCTGTAAGGGGTATTTATAAAAGCCATAACCCGGTTTATCGCAAGCTTATTGTGGTAGATAAGGTGAACGGCGGCAAAGCTGATGCACTCAACGTTGGGGTAAACATCGCCCAAAATAATTATTTTGTTTGTATTGATGTGGATTGCGTACTGGAGCAAGATGCTCTTTTGAAACTTGCCAAGCCATTTTTAGAGAACTCAACCCAGCGGGTTATTGCTGCCGGTGGCGTAGTGCGTATTGCCAACAGTTGCGAAATTGAAGGCGGCCGGCTGGTGAAGGTGCATTTAGCCAAACAGTTTTTGCCAAGGGTGCAAACTCTTGAATATATACGCGCCTTTTTGTTGAGCCGCATGGCCTGGACGCGCCTTAATGGCTTGCTACTTATTTCGGGCGCCTTCGGTGCATTTGACCGCGAAATTGTGATCAAATGTGGCGGTTATAACTCTAATACCGTTGGCGAAGACATGGAGCTGGTGGTAAGAATGAGGCGCTATATGGAAGAGCGTAATGAGCCTTACCGGGTGAGCTTTATACCCGACCCCTTATGCTGGACAGAGGCTCCTTCATCATTTAAAATTTTGGGCAGGCAGCGTAACCGCTGGGCACGGGGAACAATAGAAACCCTCCGTATCCATAAGGTTATGTTCTTTAATCCGCGCTATGGCCTATTAGGCATGTTGAGCTACCCATACTGGTTATTTTTCGAATTTATGGCGCCAATTATTGAATTTGTGGGAACCATTGGTTTAATAATCTATTGTTTAACAGGCCCTATAAACTGGTCGCTTTTTATGATCATGGGTGGGGTTTTAAGCATAGGTATATTGTACTCAATTTTTGCTATAATGATGGAAGTGTTAACCTATAATCAATACAGGCAGAAAAAGGATATTTTACGCCTGGTGTTAGTTGCAATATTAGAGCCCATAGTATTCCACCCCTTTGTGGTTTGGTCGTCGATCAGGGGGAATATTGACCTGCTAAGAAAACATAATGATTGGGGCGAAATGACAAGACAAGGCTTCGCCGCTAATAAAAAAGTATAATGATGGAAGATAAAAGATCCCCGAGAAGAAGCATCTCATCAAGGCTCACACCGGTTGCCATATCATTTGCCAGGCTTTCTATTGTATGGCTGATGATAATTTTCCTGTTAAGTATATTCGAACTGATCTACAATGGTTTGGTACATCAATTCCCTGAAAATTTTGCAGGCATCTTGTTTTGGTCGTTCTTAAACGACCTGGTTTTCTGGTTCAAATGCCTCATTTATCTTTTTATTATTTATACCGTACTTAGTTTCTTTTCGCAAAAATTTGCCCACATAGTTTATTCGGTATTTATAGTTCTCTTAGTAATAGTCCAACTTTGCCTTACCAGCTATTTTACCACTTCGCTTGTGCCATTAGGCGCCGATCTGTATAGCTATTCAGCAAAGGATATCAAACAAACCATCGGTGCTTCAGGTGGTGTCAGTTTTATCGAAATTATCGCATTTATATTAATTATTACAGGCGCTATTTTTGCTTTATGGTTCCTTGCACCACGCATAAAAATAAAGAGGTATGTAGCTTTTGGTCTGCTGCTTATATCATTTTTTGTAGCTGCTATGGGCGTTCAGGCTATGATCGGCCAGGCAGCTTTCAAGTCTGATTTTTCAAATAATTTGGTTATCAATAAATCCGACCATTTTTGGAATGCATCCTACAGGCATTTTTTCCCCGGGCCTGATGATGTTGATATTTATGCTGATAGTTATATCAGCGATTATGGTGATTCAGGCAAAAACAAATCGATAGGATTTAAATATACCGACCCTCAGCATTATCCCTTCCTGCATAGCGACAGCGTTGCCGATGTGCTATCGCCATTTTTAAAAGGCAATGCAACGCCTCCGAATATTGTTATTGTACTGGTTGAGGGTTTGGGCAGGGCGTTTACTAACGAGGGTGGTTACTTAGGCAACTTCACCCCTTTTATTGATTCCTTGTCAGGCAAGAGCTTGTACTGGAAAAACTTCTTAAGTGAAGGGGGGCGTACTTTTGCGGTGCTCCCATCCATTTTAGGCTCTCTCCCATTTGCTAAAAATGGTTTCCTCGAATTGGGCGACGGTATGCCAAAGCACTTATCCTTACTAAGCCTTTTGAAATACAATGGCTACCATACCTCATTTTACTATGGTGGTGATTCGAAGTTTGATAACATGCAAAGCTTTCTGCAAAAGAATGCTACCGATGAGATCAACGATGAGAAATCATTCCCTGTTGGATATACCAGGCTGCCTGCGCCAAACGGTTTTTCGTGGGGGTATAACGATAAGGAACTGTTCAGGCATTATTTGCTTACCCGGGATGAAAAGGCGACTGCACCGCAGTTGAGCGTTGTTCTAACGGTATCAACCCACAACCCTTTCGCCATAAACGAGGAAGACAAATATTTGGCACAGTTTGAGCAGCGCATGACCAATCTGGGGTTTGATGAAGCAAAAAAGAGTGAACACCGCAATTACAAACTTCAGTATGCCAGTATTATGTACCTGGATGATGCCCTGCGCGGATTCTTTAATGAGTATAAAAAGAGGGCGGATTATAACAATACCATATTCCTGATAACCTGCGACCACCGCATGCCAGAAATACCGATGAGCGACAAGATCGACCGTTACCATGTACCACTGATCATTTATTCGCCCATGTTAAAGCGCACCTCGCAGATGGCATCTGTATCAACACATTTTGATATAAGCCCGAGTTTGCTGGCTTACCTGCACCATAATTACAAAACCAAAGGACCCACGTTAGTGAGTTGGATTGGCCAGGGCCTGGATACCAACCGTAACTTTGAAAACCTGCACAATTACCCATTAATGCAGACCAAAACAGATATCATCGACTTCATTATGGGAGAATATCACTTAAATGGCGATAATCTGTTCAAGCTAAACTCCGAACTGGGCGAGGACCCGATACATGACGACGATAAAGCCAACCAGCTTAAAAACGCCTTTGACCAGTTCAAGAAGCGAAACAACATGATTATCACCGGTAATTACATCATACCTGATTCTATACATCAGCATTATAATCCGGTGAAAGGGAAATAGTAAAAGCTTTCTGGTTTCCACTGCAGCACTTTTTGATTGATCTTCCGTCATCTGCCAGATTATAAATTAATACGTATTTTTGTATACTGTAAAGAACTTGATGCAATGAAGAATTTAGAACGAATTACGCTTAACCCTGAAATAATGGGCGGTAAACCCTGTATTAGAGGTTTAAGAATGACCGTTGGTACAGTTATTGGTTTATTGGCTTCTGGTCTTACTACTGAAGAAATTTTAAAGATGTATCCTTATCTGCAGTTGGAAGATCTTATGGAAGCATTGTCCTATGCTGCCTGGCGTTCTGAAGAAATAGAAGTGCCTCTTGCTACCACATGAAAATACTTATTGATATGAATTTATCTCCTATTTCAGAACGAGACATATTTTAGCAGACTTACGAAGTTTTTAAAACTTCGTAAGTCTCTCTCAACCCTGTCATGCCGAACTTGTTTCGGCACCTCATCATAAAAGTATTCAACATGCAGTCGACTTGCCTGTGGGTTCCAGAAACAAGTTCGGGATGACGATAATAATTTGCATCATCAATTCTATCAAATCTACTATCAGCAGAAAGCACTTCTTTCATCTTGAAAAAAAATAATCCGTGAAATCCTCTAATCAATTAAATCAGAGTGGTTCAGACAAAAAAATAAGGCTCAAATAAATCCGAAATTGAACATTCGAAATCCGAAATCATAACCTACTTCTTCCCCGCCACATTCTCCTCAAGGATATGTGTCATCATTGGGCGGTAGAAATCCCAGAAAAAGCTTTTACGTTCGGTGGGCTCATCGCTGTTATACAGCATCCATTTGAAGAAACTTATGCCTTTAAAGTAAGAGGTACCCATACCAATAGGGTTATCACAAAAATCACCTGAAAAATAGTAGAACTGGTAATCCTTGTCTTTATGCATAATAATGGCCGGGAAAGTTGCAGGGATATTGTATTTCTTCATTTCCGCTGCACCATTGGCGTTAGTGCTTATCTCAAAGCGGGATATGGCATGATTTACCGACAGATCGGGCGCTATAACATCAAACCAAAAGGGATATTTCATTCTTTCGGGAAGCGAAAGCTTCTTTTGCCCGTAACCCAATGTGATAATGTGTGGTACCGGATCGGTTAAATGCGTACTGTCTTCAAGCACAACTACCTGGTCGTCGTTACTTACAAAGGCAAGCCCGGCTTTGTGGAATGGCCATTTTAGGTTATGCTCCCTTTTATAGTCGTTGATGAGCCATCTGGGTAATTCCTTATTTTTAACTGTATCAAAGCTATCAAAATAGCGCGCCGTCCAGCCGGTCCAATGCATGGCAAACAGTTTTTCAAACTTATTGCGGTTGTCAGCATTAGTTGGGGAGCCTATCGTATTAAATTCGGTGATGATAAGCTTATGCCTCGCCTTCATATCCTGCAAAAACTCCACATCCTGCGCGCTCATACCACCATATAATATACCTGAACGTTCGGTACTGCCCTTTTGGCTATACCATTCGTTCTTATAAATGCCATAGGTGTCAGTAAAGTAAGCGATGTCGGCATCATTACTCAATTGGTTCAACTGATCGGATGAAAACCTTTCCAGCCCCTTTATCCTGAACTTTTCATTTTCCTTCGGGAAGAAGCCAAAATAATCATCACCGATAAGATAGCGGTCGGTGCTTGTTTTAGTGTAACGATGGTTGTTCAATATCCAGGTAAGGGAAATATGCTCCTGCCCGTCTCTGTCGAGTACGGTTTTATCTACAATGGCAACAACCAGCTTTGTTTTTGGGGCAAAATACCAGGCCGCCCACATCCACAAGGGAAATAGCAGTATAAAGGGGATGATGAACAACAGAAATCGCTTCTTATTCATTTAATTAAAATCTTCGTAAATAACCTACACCTATATCCAGTTGGTTTCCGCGTGTGTTGAACTTGTATTCCTGGTTATCAAGACTCCCGGTAACAAAAAAAACATTTAAACGCTTAAAGGAATGGTAGAATGAGGCCGAGATATTATCAGAGGTAAGTTTATAGTTGTTTCCACCGTTAAGCAATATAATATTACGCGGATCGTCGGGAGAAATACCGGTACCAATACCAAGAGATAAATAGTCATCGGCACCGCCGGTATAATATCTTACATGTACCGTGTATGATTGCGAAATGGAGCTGTTTGATGGCGTTAAATAAGTACGAAAGTTAAACCAGAAATTTCCCAGGTACTTGCCTACTGATGCCGTATATATCCAGGTATCACCCGTAAAATGCAGATATCTGAAACCCGCTTCAGCCTCAAAACTTGAAGGCAGATTAGCATATAATGAAAAGCCGACCCTCGATTTAGGGAATACACCCACATTGCCTGAGTACGCCCCGCTTACATAAGCATAAAAGGTTTTTGAAATATGCGGATAAGCGTCGATCTCATATTGCAAGCCGTTTGAGTTAAAGCGATTGGCGTAATTCAGAAAGCCGATTATTGAACCGATACTGGTTTGCCTGCCATATTCAATACTGGCCAGTTGCCATGGGGTGTTAAATTGTTTATCAAAATAAATATAATCGTAGGTAACGCCAATTTTATTTACAGAAGAGTTGTCTCTTACCCTATCAGCCAGCGCACGTGCGTCCGAATTGCCTGGGTCTGCTTTTATAAGGGTATCAAGCGTGGTATTGGCCTCACTAAAGCGCCGCAGATCATTCAATACCTTAGCTTTTAGAAGCAATAGATCCTTTGATTTTGGGTGATATTTTAACCCTGCATTAACGTATTGCAATGCCTTTGGCGAATTGTTATTCCAGTATTCAAGACTGCCATAAGCAAAGGCTGCATCCTCATTATCCGGATGTTTGCTTAAAACCTTGTTAAATTCGGCCCTTGCGCTATCCGTTTTATCCGACCATGTATAGAGTCGGCCTAAAAACACACGGATATCTGAATAATCCGGGCTCCTGTTCAACGCTTGCTTACTCAGGTTTATCGCCTTAGGATAATCCTTTTGATCAAACGCAGCTTTACGGGCCTGCTGGAAAAGCTCATCAGAGGATAATCCATTTTGAGCGAAGGCCATATTAAAAGAAATGATCAGCAGGAAAAGAAAAAATAACAGTTTATAATTCATATCACGGAATACCGGCATAGTTTACACTGTCGTTGTACGGTAAAAACAGGGAGTAAGTTCTATTAATCACCAATTAATACCGTTTATCTGAAGGGAGAATTCTCAGCTATTGACGGTTATTGAAGAGTTCGCTTTTAAAAACTATTTTTCACACTTCAGGCAGTATCTAATATGGGTCCGGAGTTATCGTCTGTTGCGGCTATGTCTTCCCTGGCGGGATTAACTTCACAGTGAAATCCAAAGAGGCACCTGTCCTTTATCATCGCGGCCACCTCTGCAGGCACGTATTCTTCCCAGCCATCTGCACCTTGCTTTATCAGCTCCAATACCCTATCGGTTTGCACATGAAGGTTATTCTCATTATAATGCCTGATATCCTCTATTTTGTTATTGGCTATCAGGTAGCGATATAAATCGATGAGATGCGGGGGCGGGTAAAACCTAAGGCAATTCCAAATTATGCCATCGCGCAGCGTAGGATAAATGAACAGTTTTACCTTGCGACTGAATAAAGTGGCAAAAGCCTCCAGAATGCCGCCCGGAAGGTCCTTGTAATGCTCTTCCGAAAAAATATATTCCAGGTTGGGATAACCCAGAACCACGCCCATCTTCAATTTGGTGATCTTTGACAGGTAAGCAACCAATTTATAATACTCATGAAAATTGGAAATCAGCACCGTTTGTCCGAGCGAGCAAAGAATGTCCACACGGTCGAGGAAATCTTTTTCATCTATTTCAGCAGTCTCGTCGGCGTTCCTTTCCTTTAACGATTGCAGGGTAAGTTCCGCAATCACAACAATCTGTGACTTGTCTACATCAGCTTCCTGTATGAACTGCTTGACACCCGTGTTGAGCATATCCAGGTGCACATTGATGATCGGTCTAAAGCGCCCACGTATCACCACGATATGCTTTTTGTGTAAAACTTCTGAGGGCTGCTGGTTTTTACCATCAGGGCCAAATACGGCGGCATTTGAGAAGCCATATTTAACCAGGTGCAGGCTCATCAGCCGGTTATCCACTTTTGCAAAGTCGGGGCCTTCAAAACGGATCATATCTATCTGGATACGATCATGCGATAGCTCGTCCATCAGCGAAAGCAAAAAAACCGGTGGAGTCTGATGGTAATAAAAGCAGGCATACATGAGGTTCACACCTAAAATGCCAACTGCCTGTTGCTGCAGGACATTGTCGTTATCTAACAATTTTACGTGAAGCACCACGTCATTAAATGCTCCGTTTGGTTCCAATTGAAAACGCACGCCCATCCAGCCATGAGCCTCATTGGTTTTCTGATAGTTTAGAGCCGATACCGTGTCCGAAAAGGCAAAGAAAGTAGTCGAATCACCACGTTGTATTGCCAGGCGTTCTATCAGCAGCCCATATTCATGTTCAAGCATGGCCATCAGCCTGGGCTCGCTTACATAACGTCGTACTTTAAGTGCTCCATATATGGCATCAGAAACAACCATGTCATAAGCCGACATGGTTTTGGCAATAGTGCCGGATGAACCTCCCGCTTTGAAAAAATTGGCCGCCACGTCCTGTCCTGCTCCAATTTCGGCGAATGAGCCGTAAATTTTAGGGTCGAGATTAATAGCAAGTGCTTTTTGTTTTGTTCCGATATCCTTATTGTGAACGGTATTCATACAGGTAGTTATTAAGCATTTGTTCTTGCCATTAAGATGACCAGAGAAGACGTATTAAAAGTACGATTTTTTGGAGAATGGCAAGGAATATCTGAAAGATAAAAGTTCACTCAAGAACAATTAAATGAAGGTATTTGGATGATTAATAAACTAAAGTAACAGACAAAATAAACGTCAATTGATCGGTGGACGTAAATGAACAGATTCATACCCTGCCTGTTTCATATCCGCGTGGTAAGTGTTCTTGCGGTAATCATGAAATGCCTGATGCGTTCCATCTTTATTTACAACACATGACCCTAAACTGACAGCCGTTAAAATAATCAGTACAAAATACCTGAACGTTTTCATAAAACTTTTAATGGATAAATGATTAAAATCATTTAATAGCATTTCTTTAAAAAAAATTGCTGCATAAATGGGGGCTGTTTTGATCATTTCCTACGGATGAAGGGATTCATTTATCCATGGCGCGTTTCAATGTAGTATGCGTTGATCTGGTACCCACCCGAAGGCTTATTGAGTCGCCATCGGCATAGTATCGGCCTTTGTTTTTAATCTTCATGGTATTGATGTTAGCAGTGAACCATAAGCTGTCGCCTTTCACTATGCCATCCGAAATATCGAAGCTACCTATCGACGAGGTCACCGTACCTGTAAGCGTCGTACCATCGGCTTTAAAAGTATAAGTTATAGGGAATTCATTGCCATCAGGTCCTTTTAGCATAGCTGACCATTTGCCATCTATGCCTGCAAAATATGCGAATGCCGCGCCAAAGCAAAGCAGCAAAGTCGCCGTTGTCAGTATCTTTTTTTTCATAGCATGGGAGATTAAATGATTTGTTAAAAGTAAACATTAATTCTAAAAAGTCCTCGATATCCATAGATTGTGGTAGGGGAATGTTAGGTTCTTGTTCTGCCAGCAGATTAAGGCACTCCAAAACAAAAAGCCCATTAGCAAATGTGCGCTTCTCGAACCATTTCATCGAAGATTTGAGGAAATTATCCTCAATTACTATTTGTTAGTATAAGTCATTTGAAGCAACAAAAATCCCTGATTCCGGAAGAAACAGGGATTTGAAAGACACTTATACTTTTGAAACAATTATTTTAGTGCGTTTTGGTGAAACCACCGTCAACCAATAATTCGGTCCCGTTGTCTTTCATTTTTTGAGCTTATGAATTTAAAAACCATACATACCACCCGAAACTGAGATTTGCTCTCCCGTGATCCAGGCTGCATCATTGGAAGCAAGGAATACTGCAGCTTTCGCAATATCTTCGGGCTGACCTCTACGACCAAGCGGTGTATTGGCAACAAACATTTTTTCATGCTCACTACCAGTAGTGACTCCCGCACTACGTGCACCTTCTGTTTCCGTAGCGCCCGGCAAAATAGAATTGATACGAATGTTTTTTGCACCCAGTTCTTTCGATAAAGAAATGGTTATGGCATCTAATGCCGCTTTAGTTGCAGAATATAACGAGACTCCCGCCATCGGCATTTTGCTTGCACCTGAACTAATATTGATGATATTGCCACCCTTATCGCTAAACAGTTTCAAGGATGCCTGGATAGTAAGTACAGGACCTAAAACATTTACATCGAAATGCTGATGAAAAGCTTCCACAGTTGCCTGTTCAATAGGTAAATATTGCTGAAAGACTGCGTTGTTTACCAAAATATCCAACGTGCCGAAAGCCTTCTTTGTTTCTTCAAACAGCCTGTTTACATCGGTTTCTTTAGATACATCGGCCTGTACCGCAATGGCTATGCCTCCATTATCGGTTATCTCCTTAACCACTTTATCTGCGCCTTCTTTACTTGAGGCATAATTCACAACTACCTTTGCGCCTTCTGCCGCAAAGTGTTTTGCGATTGATGCACCAATTCCTTTTGAAGCACCGGTAACTACCGCTACTTTATTTTTTAATTTACTCATGAGTTCTATTATTTAAGATTTTCTTTTACTAGTCATTACTCGAACTTAACCAGGTCCTGAAAGATGAGTTTACCCCAGGTATTTCCATGCGCCTGCACAAACAGTCCGCCTTCAGAAAGCCCGCCAAGTTTGATTGGTGAAAAACCGAGATTTTCCGCAAGCGCACCAATCTGCGCTGCTGCGCCGTCATCGTCGCTCGCCAGGAATACGACTCTCCTGCCACCATGTACGGCCGGATCCTGTTCAAGAATGGCAGCACCTAAATGGTTGAAGCCCTTAACCAGTTTTCCGCCAGTGAAGGCCTGCGCGACGAACCTGGCAGAAGGCAGTCCTCCCAGCTTCTCAGGGGGTACTCCGTAGGCATTGGTTACATCCACGATGATCTTTCCCTGCCAGTTGGACAGCGCCTTCGCAACGTCCGGGTGCGCTTCAAAACGCACAGCCAAAAATATAACGCCCGCCTTCACGGCTTCCGCCAGTGTTGCGGGAATTATCCCGGGTCCGATCGCTGCCGCATCGGATGCAAAGCTTTCCGGGTCGCGCGTGGTTGCAACGGATACTTCGATACCCTTGCGGGCAAATGCTTTAGCCAGAGCCTTGCCAATCTTGCCAAAGCCGACAATTGCATAGCTTTTTGCTACGTTGTTTTGTGAATTATTCATTTTGAAAATTTTTAAATTATTTTGATAAATAGGTCATCCCGCCATCCACCAGGAGTTCGGCACCCAACATAAACGAAGAATCATCAGAGGCCAGGAAAACTGCAGTCTTACCAATGTCTGCCGGTTGCCCAATTCTGCCTGTCGGCATTACACTTGCAAAGTGTGTTTTTACCGCTTCAATTTGTTCTGCGGGAACAAACTTTTCAAATGCCGGTGTATCTGTTGTACCTGGTGTTATTACATTTACTCTGATTTTTCTATCTAAAAGGTCGCTTGAAAACCCTTTTGCAAAATAGATCACAGCCGCTTTTGCAGCGCCATAAAGCGTAAAATTCGCATATGCCCGATGTGCAGCATTTGACCCGATCAAAATAATAGAACCACCATCATTCATATAGGGCAGTGCTTTTTGAACAGTGAAATAAACACTTTTTAGGTTCAGATCAATTGCTTTGTCAAAGTCGGCTTCGCCAATAGTTGCCACAGTTCCTACAGTTCCAGCACCCGCATTGGCTACAACCACGTCTATTTTACCAAATTTTTCAGCTGTTGCTGCAAACACTCTTTCCAGGTCGGCAAGGTTGGTTACATCGGCATTTATGGCTATAAAATTGTCGCCAAGCTGAGCCACAGCACTATTTAAAGTGTCCTGATTTCTGCCGACAATAGCACCAACTCCACCTTCGTTTTTAAACGCTTCAGCAATACCAAACCCGATACCGCTATTGCCGCCGGTAATAACTGCCACTTTATTTTTCAATCTGCTCATTTTTAACTTATTTTTAAATTTGTTTCGCAAAGTTACTATCAATAGTTTATATTTGTAACTAACACAGTATATTCTGGTTACTGCCAAGTAACTACAAATTTTTAAAATATGAGAGACGACAGATTTTGTGCTTCCAATTGCCCGTTTACGCGAGCTATTGGCACTATTGGTAATAAATGGAAACCAATAATAATAAATGTTATAGGCACGCGTACTATCCGTTTTGGTCAACTCGATTCCATAGTACCACACATTTCAAGGAAAGTACTATCCGAACAACTCAAAGAATTGGAAGAAGATGGACTATTGGAAAGATTGGCCTATAAGGAACTACCCCCCAGGGTAGAATACAAGTTGTCAGAAAAAGGCTTAGCTTTTTTGCCAATTCTAGAAAATATAAAAGAATGGAATTGCAAATATGAAGTAGCTTTAACACCCAAAGCGACTGATAGAGTAACTTATGCCAAATAGTGTAAGATCGAAAGTTGACAATGAATGGAAAATATCCATCATATCATCTCTTTTCTGTTAAACGACTTTCCTAAGATATGTAACCTGGTTGTGCTCGAACCAAAAAGTGCGTCCAGGTGCTTAAAACGCAGATTGCAAAATCGATAAAATATAAAAACGGCCTTTACAATATCGTAAAGGCCGTTTTGTGCGCCCACCTGGGCTCGAACCAGGGACCAAAAGATTATGAGTCTTCTACTCTAACCGACTGAGCTATAGGCGCTGAAATCGTGTTTAAATTTCGGCTGCAATGTTACGGAATTACAGCCGAAATTCAAAAACGTTTTTCATGAAAATCGCAAGAGCTTATAAGTGAATGGTTTTGAATCTGCGAATTGAGCTATTCTGACTCGATCCAACTTATTCAACTCCATTAACCTAATCAACTATTTCCCTACCTCTATAACATGAAAAGAGCCTGGTATCTGTTTTCCCCGTGGTCTTGGATTATCGGTTGTTGGAGCAGGAGCGGGCTCTGATTTGGCCGTCGGCAAAAACAGGTGATGTGTTACCAGGTCGATACCAATGGTGCGGGCACCCGGTTCGGTAGTTATATTTTCAATAAATTCGAACTTATCGGCATTCACTTCTCTTACTGCAGTAATTGTACCCTCGCCATTTGAAGCGTAGGCTATTTTTAATTGGGGGTCAAATACTAAACCATCGGTACGACCAATCGGAAATTTAGCAACAGTTTTACCGTTCGAAGCATCCATGATAACCATAGTTTTGCTATCGCCGCAGGCAATAAACAAACGGTTGGTTTTGCGATCGATATCCAACCCGGAAGGAGACGAACCACCGTCGATTTTATAATTGGCAATCTCCTTAAAGGTAGTAGCATCTACTACATGCACTGTACTGTTATCTTCTCCGTTAACAAAGATTTTGCCTTTGCCGTCAGACACAGCGGTTTCTAATTTTTCGCCTAAAGACACTGTGGCTACCACCTTTTCTGTTACCGGGTCAATAAAACACAAATCATGGCTGCCACCGTCGCAGGTGATAATCTTTTTTGAGAAGTCGTCATAAAAAATGGCGTCCGGGTTTTTCACAGGCAAGGTAATTTCGCCTGTTGCAGTAAGGGTCTTCAGATCAAATACAGTTACTGAATTAGACCTGCCATTACTCGTAAAACCTTTATTTAATTCTTGTACCAGCGCTATGCCATGCACACCTGTTGTTTTGGGAATGAAGCCAAGTGAGTCGCCGGTTGTGCTGATCACATTCACCTGCATGCCATGCGATACATAAACACGCTTATTGGCACCATCAACAGTAATATAATCCCAACCGCCTACACTTGGGATCTTGTAATCATTCAGCACTTTAAAGCCGGTGGTTTGCTGCGCATATAATTGATAAGGCACGCTAAAAACTATGCCAATTAACATTAGCATAGATAAAGTCTTTTTAATTGAGCTCATTTTCAGGTTTTTTTATGCTATTTAGAAATAAATTCTGGAATAAAACTGTAGAAAAAAATATGTTGGAATACCACTTTAATTTAACCCGCCAATGCATCCGCATCCCCCTTCGGATTTCTCGCATGCCACCACGTTGCTAATGCTGAACCTGAAATATTCATGAACGGGCCAAATATAGCCGACGCTAACCCAATGGTAGCAATTCCTCCCATAGACAAAGCCAGGCTGGATGCAAGCCCGCTGTTCTGCATCCCAACCTCAAGCGAAATGGTACGGCAATCCCGCTCCTTAAAGCCCAGCAAACGGCTCAGCCAATACCCAAGAGTATAGCCTGCTGTATTATGAATAATAACAGCTAATATTAATAACAGGCCTACCTTAAGCAAATTATCCCTGCCGGTTGCTGTAATTACCACAATAATGATCCCGATACCTGCCATTGAAATAACCGGCATCAGTTTATCCAGCCATTTCATTTTTCCTCTTATAAAAAAGTTGAAGAGCAATCCCGCTAAGATAGGAATGAGCACTACTCTAGTGGTATCCCAAACCATAACCCCAAAATGCACGGCTACGAACTTGCCGGCAAGTAAACTCATCAATAATGGTGTTAAAAGCGGCGACAATAAATTAGAAATAGCAGTTACCGAAATGGACAATGCCAGGTTTGCTTTAGCGAGGTACGACATTACGTTGGATGCTAAGCCGCTCGGGCAACATCCAACCAAAATTATCCCTGCAGCAATTTCCCTTGGAAAATTAAACAGGTTTGCTAAACCAAAACCGATTAGCGGCATTATTGTGTAGTGGCAAATAATACCAACGAGTATAGCCTTAGGCATTTTTATCACAGCCGATAATTCATTCAGGCTTAATTCGCTGCCCATGCCAAACATGATAATTTGTAAGAGCGGTATCATAAGCCCTAACAATTTGAAATCGCCTATGCTCCTAAAATGCTCCGGGTAGTACATTGCAAGGCTCACCGCCGCAAATATCATCGTGGTAAAAGTGAATCCTTTTAATTTAGGACTGGCTCTGAATGTTAAAGCAAGGATCAGGAAGAAAAGCATCAGCACCCAACCGCATAGCCATGTATATCCAAACAAGGTTAATATGATAAACACCAGCAAAACTGCAAAAGCCAGAAAATAACCCAACCTGTTTCGCCTGATGTCTGTCATATTATTTATCTATTTGATCTCAAAGCTAATCTATTGTTGAGAAAAACAATGGGCGCTATTGGATGAAATATGACCGGATTTTCGGTGCATTTCAACATATTTGCGCATGCAAAATATCAAAAATATCATATTCGATTATGGGAATGTGATCTTCCTGCTTGATTTTGAGAAATTGAAAGATGGCTGGAAAAGTCTTTCCATTAATGATCCCGATAAATTCTTTAGTCATGGTGTGCAGGATCCCATTTTTGATGCTTTTGACCGGGGCCTGGCAAGTCCTGATGAATTCAGGAATTATATCAGGCAAAAAATAGGCAAGGTGGATTTAACTGACGCGGAAATTGATGCAGCCTGGAACAGTCTGCTTTTGGGTGTGGATGATGGAACACATGAGGTTTTAGCAGAACTGAATAAGAAATACCGCACCTTTTTGCTAAGCAATATCAACCCAATACATTATGATTATATCATGAATTACCTGCAAAAGGAGTTCGGGTTTGAGAACAACGATCACTTATTTGAGAAAACTTATTACTCGCATCTGATAGGGATAAGAAAGCCTGATGCGGCAATATTCGAAAAGGTTTTGAATGAAAACGGATTAAAACCTGAGGAAACCTTATTTATTGACGACATCCATGCCAATCTCGATAAAGCCAAGGCCCTCGGTATTCAAACGTTTCTGATGAAAGCTCCGGATACAATACAGGATTTTATTAAACGGGAACATTTTTTATAATAGCTTATGCAACAATTACTTTTATCACAATATGATAGTATTAGAAGTGCAAGGCATGCACTGTTTAGCTATTGCAAAAGGTTTGACAACTCCGATCTGTTTAAAAATGTCGAAGCTTTTAATAACAACATTGCTCATCTGTTAACACATGTTGCAAATTCATATCTGCATTGGATGATATTTTTTGATCAGCAAATACCCGAGGTCTATTTCAATAAGGTTGATGTCGCAGGCATGGAGGATATTGAAAATATGTACAAGCAGGTGGATACAGCGGTTTACAATTTCATCGAAAAATATAAGGGAGATTACGAACAAAGCTTTACCAAAAATAAATCACGGATCAATATCCCAATAACTACGACACCTTTAGCGCTGTTCACCCACGTTATTACCCACGAATTTCATCATAAGGGGCAAATATTGACCATGAGCCGGTTATTAGGGTATACACCTGTGGATACGGATGTGATAAGATATTGAGCCCAGTAGACTCACCCCGACATCGCTGCGCTTGTCACCCCTCTCTGCTTCGCAAAGAGGGGACTGAAAAATAAAATTCTCTAATCAAAAAACCCTCTTTTCGCCTTAGCGGAGAGAGGGTGGTCGAGCGAAGCAAAGACCGGGTGAGTTAACTACATGATGAGTTAAACCCCTCTCCTTTTCTTCTCCTTCAATATCAAACTCAATTCCCTGCTCATTTGCCCGGCAATAGCGGTATTTTCCTGCGCACGCCTGAACAAATAGGGTAATACCGATTTTACAGGGCCATAAGGCACGTATTTAGCCACATTATATCCTGCATCGGCCAGGTTAAAGCTTAAATTATCGCTCATGCCCAACAATTGCGAAAAATAAACATGAGGGTGATTATGCGGAACCTTTTTATCGTTTAACAAATCCGCCAAAACCCGGCAGCTATTTTCATTATGCGTTCCTGCTACAAAAGCAATCTTTTCAAGGTTATTCACGAAAAAAGTGCAGGGCCAAATCATAATCCCTGTCGGCTGATTGCTTATCGGGTTGTATTAATGACGGATAGCCCATTTCTGCTGCGCGTTTACGTTCCTTTTCCATATAGGCACCGCGCACCAGTTTCGCGCCTAAAATAAACCCTTCGTTAACTGCTATAGAATGGTCGTGCTTTAGCGAATCCAGTTTATCATGGCGATACAGCTGGTAGGTATTATAAACTATGCCATTATCCTTATTAAACTTGCGCATCATATCCAGTGCAAGCCGATCAATGGTTTTTTGTATCCAGGTTTCTTCAGCATCGATCATTACAGGCACACCGGCATCATGTGCTCTGCTGCAAATTGCCAGTACCCTATCCTGCACTTTTTTCCATTCTGATTGCTCTTCAGATGTTAAAGTTGTACCTGCATCCAGTTTTTCCAGCAAGGCGAACCTGCCTACGCCGGTCACTTTAAATACAGTGATCGGAACTGCTTTATCCCCTGCCGCACGGTTAATTGTCAATATGATCTCATCCCGGGTAGCGTCAAAAATTTGTTCTTCATCTTCGCCTTCTACGGAGTAATCCAATATAGTACCTACGCCACCATTATATAGATTTTTGATGGTATTATCACATTCAGCAATGGCTTCGCCACCACAAAAATGCTTAAATATGGTCGCCTTTATGATCGCCCTCAAC
>Ga0206890_1204_pt1 | contig 17454 bp, 13 predicted proteins | sample Alteio_BWOrgHeat_58_FD_152960 | JGI IMG/M metagenome (GOLD analysis project Ga0206890, IMG submission 152960) | Enriched cells from forest soil in Barre Woods Harvard Forest LTER site, Petersham, Massachusetts, United States - Alteio_BWOrgHeat_Nextera6 ... | reverse complement strand
CTCTCTGTTTACAGAGAGGGGATTTAAAAAGTTCGTAAAATCTTCCGCCTCCGTATCCGCCATCACTCCCCTCTCTGTTTACAGAGAGGGGTTGGGGGTGAGTAAAATAGCCCGGTTTGCAAAGCGGTTTATCCCAATAGATTTTTAAACGGGATCCCTAAAATATCAAAACCAGCGTCCCAACAATTATCAGCGTAGCGGCTATACCCGTTTTTACGGTAAGTGGCTCCCCTAAAAACACCGCTGCTAATACAATAGCCAGGGCAACGCTCAATTTATCAACCGGCGCTACCTGCGAAACCTCGCCCAATTGCAGGGCCCTGAAATAGCATATCCATGACAACCCTGTAGCACAGCCCGAAAGGATCAAAAAGGTCCAGTTTGTTTTGGTAAGGGCGCCAATGGTATGGTTTGAGCCTTTAAAAAACACAATGGCCCAGGCCAGCAACAAAACAATTACCGTTCTGATGGCCGTAGCCAGGTCGGTATCAACTCCCTTGATGCCAATTTTTGCAAAAATGGCTGTTAAGGCTGCAAAAAGCGCCGATAATAAAGCGTATATCCACCACATAGCTATAAGTTTTTAGCAATTATAATCAAAAAAACAAACACCTTTTGCAACACTTCCCTTTGCTCAAGGAAAACGCATTAAAATAGCTAAACCGTAAGAGGAGGCACCTACGGAGCCTGTTTGTTCGTTTGGGTTTATCTATAAACACGGAACTCCGCTGGAGTTAAAGCCTATTTGACAATCAATAACCGGACTCCGGAGGAGTCGCGTGTTTATAGACAATATCAAAAGTCATCTTCAGGCTCCGTAGGTGCCTCCTATCCCTTAGCTATAGGGATGAATTTGCACAGACCATCAGCTGACCCAAAACGAATTGCTTTTAATGCGTTTGTCATGTCACTTGGATGTGGATGCAGTGTGTCAAAATATTTGCTCTTCCAATTTTATACAGAATTAAATTATAATTTAGCATACCAAACAAAAGCTATTACTAAACCGGATGAAATATATCATAGGTATAATTTTATGCACCCTTACTTATTCTGTATCCCTGGCGCAAACCTATTCGCTGCCGCATTACCTCGAAATTGCCAAAACAACAAGCCCTTTATTAAAAGATCTTAAAAATCAATCGGCGTTAAGCCAGTTGGATAGCTTAAGGTTACGGGCAACGTTTAAGCCCCAGGTAAATGGTACCAGCGCAGCTTTGTTTGCCCCGGTAATAGGCGGTTACGGATACTCGGGCGCAATTACAAATGTGCAAACGTTTAACGCGCTTATTGGCGTTAATAAAACTTTGATAGGCAAGCAATACCTTAACTCGCAATTTGCGGCAATAAGTTTGGTACGTGATTCATTAACCAATTCTGTTCAGCTATCAGAGCAAGATCTGAAACGGGCCATTACTGCGCAGTACATTACAGCTTATGGAAGTTTACAGCAGTTGAAATTTAGCCGGGAAGTAGTTGAATTGCTGAGTACAGAAGAAGGTTTGCTTAAAAAACTTACCCGCAATAACGTTTATAAGCAAGCCGATTACCTGGCGTTTTTAGTAACCTTAAAACAACAGCAATTACAGGTATTACAGGCAAGGCTGCAATACAAAAATGATTATACTACGCTAAACTATATGGCAGGGATAGCTGATACCGCCATGATTGAATTAAATGACCCTGACCTTCAAATAACAATACCCGCTGATATAAAGAGCAGCATATTTTTCACAAAATATAAAATTGATAGCTTGCGGCTGATCAATAACCGAAAATTACTTGACTATAGCTACCAGCCAAAGGCTAATATTTTTGCCGATGGTGGTTACAATACTGATTTTATACCCCCGGTATATAAAAACTTTGGCACAAGCTTTGGCTTTGGTGTTACCATACCCATTTTTGATGGCGGGCAACGCAAAATAGTATATCGCAAACTCACGCTGGAAGAAGATACCCGGCAATACTATAAATCGTTTTTTAATGTGCAATACCGGCAGCAAATAGCACAGCTTAATCAGCAGATAGGCGAAAATGACAACCTTTTGCAACAGGTAAAAGAGCAGATAAAATACACCGAAAGCCTGATAAAAGTTGATACCCAATTGCTACAAACCGGTGACGTAAAAATTGCCGACCTCATACTCGCGGTAAATAATTATCTTACGGTAAAAAACATGTTTACCCAAACTACTATTAGCAAGCTGCAACTCATCAATCAGTTAAACTACTGGAACAAATGATCATGAAAACCCCAACCATACCTTATTTCCGCTTTAAGCCTGTTTATTTTATGATAGGGATAGCGATGTTATTATTTTCATGCAAGGGCGGGGCTGATAAAGCCGCTGAGGATGACGCTAACGTTAAAACCATAACCCCGGTTACGGTAACCGGTATAAATGATAGCTCGATGGTGGATTATATTGACTTGAATGCTACATCGGCCTTTTTACAAAAAAGCTATGTTAAGGCCAATGCCATTGGTTATATTCAAAAAGCAAATGCGCAGTTAGGGCATTTTGTAAATACCGGCGAAATACTATTTACCATTAAAACCAAAGAGGCGCAAAGTATTGGCAACAGCATTAATATTTTAGATACTACGTTTAAATTCTCGGGAGAAAACAAGATCAGGGCTAATCAGCATGGCTATATTACCCAGCTAAACCACCAGGCAGGCGATTATGTACAGGATGGCGACCAGTTAGCCGTAATAAGCGACCGCTCAAGCTTTGTGTTTTTAATGCAGTTGCCTTACGAATTACGCGCCTATGTTACCAATGGGCAGGATGTACAGCTAACCCTGCCCGATGGCAGCAAAATGACCGGCAGGGCAACCTCATCCATGCCAACTGTTGATACCGTTTCGCAAACGCAAAGTATCGTACTCAAAGTAAACAGCGATAAACCAATACCCGAAAACCTGGTGGCCAAGGCACGTATCGTAAAATCGGCAAAAAGCAATACCGTTTCTTTGCCAAAAGCGGCCATTCTATCTAACGAAACCCAAACAGAATTTTGGGTAATGAAACTGGTCAACCCCACAACAGCGGTTAAAGTTCTGGTTAAAAAAGGAATAGAGGCCGGTGACAGGGTTGAAATTGTTTCGCCCAAATTTTCGGCGCAGGATAAGATCGTAGTTACCGGTAATTATGGCCTGGCTGATACCGCTAAAATTAAAATAGTACAATAATGGCGAAGGCAGAGAAGGTAAACAGGGTAGATAAGGCCGAAAACTTTTTCATTTCGCACCGCAAGCCATTGATGCTCGTATTGGCACTCATTATTATGGGCGGTATTTTTTGCTATACTAAGCTACAGACATCACTATTCCCCGAAATAACTTTCCCCAAAATAAAGATTATTGCTGATGAGGGCCTGCAGCCTGTAAACAAAATGATGATAACGGTTACCAAGCCGTTAGAAAACGCTATAAAACAAGTTCCTGATTTAGAAATTGTACGCAGCACCACAAGCCGCGGAAGTGCCGAAATATCGGCCTATATGAGCTGGAGCGCTGATATCGACCTGAGTAAAGAGCAAATTGAATCGCAAATAACTAAGATACGGGGCGATCTGCCTGCTGATGTAAATATATCTGTCGAGAAAATGAACCCGTCTATCCTCCCGGTAAGCGGCTATACCCTCGAAAGCCATAACAAATCGCCTATCGAATTAAGGCAGATAGCCACATTTACCGTTAAGCCTTTTTTATCGCAGGTAAACGGTACATCTGAGATACGGGTTATCGGTGGTAAAGCCAAAGAATACTGGCTGGTATTAAACCGTGCAAAAATGAGTGAATTATCGCTTACGCCGGATATGATAAGTACGGCCCTCAGCGCTACCAACTTTGTAAAATCAGAAGGTTACCTGGCCGATTATAAGATGCTTTACCTAACGGTAACCGATGCTACCGTAAATAATAAAGAGCAGTTGGAGAACCTGGTTATCAGCAATAACCGCAAAAGGGTAATACAGCTCAAAGATGTTGCACAAGTACAAATAAGTGAAGGTGTTGAATACACCAAAATAAACGCCAACGGGCACGATGGGGTATTAATAGCCGTAATTAAACAACCTAATACTAACCTGGTATCCTTATCTGACGATATGGATAAAAAGATCGCCCAGCTGCAAAAAATGCTGCCCGAAGGTGTAACTATCAAACCCTACTATGTGCAGGCCGATTTTGTAAATGATTCGATAAAAAGTGTTACTGATAGTGTATGGATAGGCTTATTGCTGGCTATTGTTGTTGCGGTTATCTTTTTGCGGTCGTTTAAAGCGAGTGCTACTATATTGATAACCATACCGGTTACTTTGTTTTTTACGGTAATTGTATTGTATGTAATTGGCTATACCTTCAATATCATGACGCTTGGCGCTATAGCGGCAGCCATAGGTTTGATCATTGATGATGCTATTGTGGTGGTTGAACAAATACACCGTACCCACGAGGAACACCCTGATGAGCCCACGCGCAGGTTATTAAAAAGGGCTATAGATTATTTGTTCCCGGCTATGCTGGGCTCATCAATCAGCACCATAGTTATCTTTATCCCATTTTTATTAATGACAGGCGTTGCCGGCGCTTATTTTAAAGTAATGACCAATACCATGATCATTACGCTGGTATGTTCGTTTTTTGTTACCTGGATAGGCCTGCCCGTTATTTATTTATTGCTCACAAGAAACCAGCATGCACATAAAACAAATGCAAAGAAAGAAGAAGTACATGCCGTTAAAAAGCAAAAATGGGTGTCGTTTTTTATCCTGCGCCCTTATGTAGGTATTATCATTGTGGCCGCGTTAGTAGCGGTTATTATATTTATACCCTCAACGCTTCAAACCGGTTTCCTGCCTGATATGGATGAAGGCAGTATCGTACTTGATTATAACTCCCCTCCGGGAACATCCTTAGAAGAAACCGACCGTATGCTGCGGGAAATTGAAAAGATAATTGAAAAAGAGCCCGATGTTGAAGCCTATTCACGCCGTACAGGCACGCAAATGGGGTTTTATATTACCGAACCAAACCGGGGCGATTATTTGATACAGTTAAAAAAGAAACACGAGCAAACAACCGAAGAAGTAATAAGCGACCTGCGTAAAAAGATAACCTCAACACAGCCCGCGCTGACCATTGATTTTGGCCAGGTTATTACCGATATGCTGGGCGACTTAATGGAATCGCCGCAACCTATTGAGATCAAGGTTTTTGGCGAGGACCAGAAAATATTGAAAAACCTGTCAAAACAAATTGCCGCGCAGGTAACTGCGGTAAAAGGTACTGCCGATGTTTTTGACGGAATAGTAATTGCCGGCCCATCGGTGAGCATTATACCCAATTATAGCAAACTGGCGCAATACAATATTACCCCCAGCAGTTTGCAATCGCAGGCACAACTGGCTTTAGAAGGTAACGTGGTCGGTAATTTATATGAACCACAGCAATTGCCGGTTATCCGTATGGTTTATCCCGGTAGCCGCTCATTAAGTATCAACGGCATTAAAAACTTAAATATCTTTTTAGCCAGCGGCAAATTAATACCCATTAACCAGTTAGCAGCGGTTGAGTTAAGCCCGGGCGATGCCGAGATCAACCGGCAGGACCTGCAATCAATGGGTGTTATTACCGCCCGTTTGGAAAATAGTGATCTGGGCACAGTAATCCCGGCAATACAAAAAAATATTGCCCAAAAAGTCAATATGCCACAAGGCTACCATGTAGAATATGGCGGCGCTTATGCCCAGCAGCAGCAATCATTTAAAGAACTGCTTATCATCCTCATTACTTCGAGTTTGTTGGTATTCGGGGTGATACTGTTCCTTTTTAAACAATTCAGGATAGCGTTTCTAATATTGGTTATAGCTGTTTTGGGTATTGCGGGCAGCTTCCTTGCGCTATATATTACACATACGCCTTTAAATGTGGGCAGTTATACCGGCCTCATCATGATAGTGGGTATTATAGGCGAAAATGCCATATTCACTTTCCTGCAGTTTAAAGAAAGCGCGCTTGAAAAATCAGTTGACGAAGCTATTATCTATTCTATATCAACCCGTTTGCGGCCCAAACTAATGACCGCCTTAGGCGCAATTATAGCTTTAATGCCTTTAGCATTGGGAATAGGTGGTGCCGGGGCGCAATTGCACCAGCCATTGGCAATAGCGGTTATTGGCGGCTTTTTGGTAGCCCTGCCCCTGTTGCTTATTGTTTTACCAAGCATGATGCGGATACTATACCGCAACAATGGTGTACAAACTGAGAGTGAGTTGAATGAGGGTGCATTATAAATGCCGAAGGGACACGTTCATTTTGTCTTGCCCTTAAATTATTCAGCATAGTTTATGAGTTAGTTATAAAATACTCATTTGTTACACTTTTATTAAAACATAGTTAGCCACAACATGGTTTTTTGTTTAACTTGTGGCTGATTATGATTTTTTATATTTAGCCATAAATTATTATATTTGTATAATTATGGCTGAATATAAAGTCGATACATAGCCACATGTAGCCATTTTTTTTATAAAGCGGTAAACAATGAACGAAGTAGTAGGCCGGATTGAAGAAAAGCAAATTCTTGAACAAGCTTTAAAGTCTAACGAAGCAGAATTAATTGCTGTATATGGCAGAAGGCGGGTAGGCAAAACATACCTGGTTCGGAAATTATTTCAGAAAAATATAATTTTTGAATTTTCCGGTGTGCATAACGCCGATTTAAAAGATCAATTAACAAATTTCAGGAATACATTAACGGAGGCAATGAAATTGTCTATTCCTACGGCCGTTCCGTCCAACTGGACAGAAGCTTTTCAAATGCTTAAAAACTATTCTGAACCGCTATTGAAGAAAAATAAGTGTGTCATTTTTCTCGACGAGTTTCCTTGGCTAAGTTCGGCTAAATCAGGCTTTTTACCCGCGTTTGAGTTTTTTTGGAATTCGTGGGGAACTAAACAGAACAATCTAATAATGACTATTTGTGGTTCAGCAGCATCCTGGATGATTCAGAAAGTAGTCAATAATAAAGGTGGACTGCATAATAGGATCACTAAAAAAATCCGGTTGCTTCCTTTTACCCTTGCTGAAACAGGAGAGTACCTTAAGCATAAGAATGTGAATCTGGATAATTATCAGATCATGCAATTATATATGGCCATAGGTGGTATTCCTCAATATTTAAAAGAAATTTTACCGGGGCAAAGTGCTGCTCAGAATATTGATAGGATCTGTTTTACCAAAGACGGTGCTTTGCAAAACGAATTCAACAACCTTTATCAGTCATTATTTGCCGGGGCAGATAAGCACATTTTAATTGTAAAGGCACTTGCTGCCAAGCCGACAGGTTTAACGCGAAAAGAAATTATTGCAGCATGTAGCCTGTCTACCGGTGGTACTGCTTCATTACTTCTCGATGAATTAACGGAGTCGGGGTTTATTTCTACTTATCTGCCGTTCGAAAAAAACTTACGAGACCGAATTTACAAACTGTCTGACGAATATTCCAGATTCTATCTTAAATTCATGGAAAATAGCCGTGCTACAGGCACTGGTACGTGGATAAAATTATCTGCCACACCTTCCTGGAAAAGTTGGAGCGGTACAGCTTTTGAAAGCGTGTGCCTAAAACATACTAAAGAAATTAAAGCTGCATTGGGTATCGCTGGAGTTTATACAGAAGAATCTGCGTGGAGATATGTTCCGGGTAAAAACCAGCCCGGAGCACAGATCGATCTTTTATTTGATCGCCGTGATTTCTGTATCAGCATTTGCGAGATGAAGTTTTCAAACTCAATTTTTACAATAGATAAAACATACGCTGCTGAACTGATACAAAAGCGGGATGTATTTAAAAACAAGACAAAAACCTCAAAAACACTATTTATTGTGATGGTTAGCACTTTTGGAACCCAAAACAATGCCTACAAAACTGGCTTAGTGCAAAACGACATTATTTTAGAAAACTTATTCAAATAACACCGATAAGCAAATAATATCTTGTTGAGTTAATGGGGTAATTAATCTCCTCAGCCTGTGGCAAATATGCCGCGTACTTCTACAATATGACATGTCTGCTACCTAACTGATCAATCAAACTCAATCCAAAACTCCGTCCGCCTATCGCTTACCGTTTTCAAAGAAAACTCAAAACCATGATTTACCAGTATCTCCCGAACAAAGGTTAGCCCTATCCCCTGCCCGTCCTTTTTGGTGCTGTAAAATGGTGAAAAGAGGTGTGCCGATTGCTCGGCATTGATGCCTGCCCCCGTATCTGAAATAACAAGGTTTTTGTTAGCAATAGAAGTAGTAAACCGCACCGTGCCGTTCAGATCAATTGCTTCGATAGCATTTTTTACGATGTTAATTAGCGCCTGTTCCATTTGCTGTTCATCGGCCATAATTATAAACGGGCCATCGGGCTGGTTAAATTCAAATACAACCTCCTTTTCCCTTGCTTTTATGTCCATCAATGCCGTTACCGACTGGATTACCCGGTGCAGGTCAATAGCCTTTTTGTTGGCCTCGGGCAGTTTTACCAAATCGGCAAAGTTGCGCATAAAAAGGTTCAGGTTTTGGTTACGGTCAATAGCTACCTGTAAAGCATCTTTAAGGTTATTGTGCCGGTGACCTGCCCATAGGTTATCATTTTTTAAAGCCGATTGCATGATTGAATTTACCGGACCAACGGTGTTGTTTATCTCATGCGCCATCATCCTGATCACTTTGCCATAGGTATTTTTCTCAGCGGCTAATATCTCGGCGGTCAAATCCTCAATCATTACAAAGTGGCGCGAAAACCCACGATCAATGAAATGCGATTTTTGCAGCATATACGTACTTATCGCGTCAAACTTAACCGATACAGTTTCGCCGGATTTCAGGTGGCCAATATGTTCAAGCAACGGATGCGGATGTTTATTAACCGGGAACCCGACCAATTCCCCGGCGTCAATTGCTAAAATTTGCAGGGCTTTGGGATTAATTTGCTGAATGTTATCGTCATAATCCAAAATAATTATCCCGGTAGGCGAAGTAAATATTAGCTTTTCTAAAAAAAAATGCTGCTGTTCCTGCCGGGTACGCTCAATCCGCAACTCATCCATCATCTGGTTATAAACATCAATCAGCTCATCCATTTCGTGCTTGCCGGTTGATAAAAACTTAACATTAAAATCGCGGTCTTTAATAGCTTCAACTCCCTGCATTAATGTTTTTAAGGGCTGTATCAGTTGCTGATACAATTGGATAGCTATAACAACAGAAATGAGAACAAATACTTCCGAAATAATAAAGAAAACCTTGTTATCGCTAAAAATAAAATAGGTAAGCACCAGGGCCAGCAGGTGGACTATAACAACAAATAAAATATACTTAGTCCTCAGCTTCATCGTAAGGAATTTGATATTTATCCAGGCGGCGGTATAGCGTGCTACGTGTTAAACCAAGGGAGGCAGCAGCCCTTGATATTTTGTTTTTATGATATTCCATTGCCCGTTTTATCATTTCAACTTCCACTTCTTCTAAAGTTAAAGTACCAATGCCGGGTAGTTGGATATTGCCTTTCTTAACCGGCGACAACTCCAATTGCGATCTAAAATCTTCAATATCCAGCTCATCCCGTTTACTTACCAGTATGGTGCGTTCGACCAGGTTTTTTAACTGCCTTATATTTCCCGGCAATGGCAGGGCCTGCAACCATTTCATAGCGCTGCCAGTTACCGATAAACCGGGCCGGTTGTAAATTTCTTTAAGGTTACCGATAAAAAAGTTAACCAATAAAGGGATGTCTTTAGGCCTGTCGCGCAGGGTGGGCAAATAAACCGTTATCAGGTTGATACGGTACAGCAGGTCTTCCCTGAAATTTGCCCGGCCCACCATTTCATCCAGGTTTTTGTTGGTAGCGCATACTACCCGTACATCTACCGTGCGGGTACGGCTGCTGCCCAATACTTCGTAGGTCCTGTCCTGCAAAACGCGCAGCAATTTAACCTGGCTGCCACCGTCAAGGTCGCCTATCTCGTCCAAAAAAATAGTTCCCCTGTTAGCCATTTCAAAACGGCCGATACGGTCAAACTTCGCATCGGTAAAAGCCCCGCGCACATGGCCAAACATTTCGCTTTCAAACAGCGAAGTTGATATGCCGCCCAGGTTCACTTTTATAAATGGTTTATTACGGCGGTTACTGTTTTGGTGAATAGCTTCGGCAATAAGCTCTTTGCCCGTACCGCTTTCGCCCATAATGAGTATGGAGGCATCGGTAGCAGCAACACGGCCAATAGTTTCCAGTATATTAAGTATTTGCGGATCTTCCCCAATAATATGCTGAAAATTATAGGTCTTATCTAATTGCTTCCGGGTATGGTGCTCTGTTTTTTTCTCTTTAAGCTCTAGCAGGGTTTTAACAGATTGCAGCAGGTGGTCATTGCTCCAGGGCTTATTAATAAAATCATTGGCCCCCGCTTTCATCCCCTGCACCGCCAGTTCAATACTTGCCCAACCGGTTATCAGGATAATGGGTATTGCCGGGTTTATGTGTTTTATTTTACCCAGCAGGTCCATCCCTTCCCTGCCTGTTGTATCGTTAGAAAAATTAAGATCAAGGATGATAAGCCGGGGTTCGCTTTTCTTAATTGCCTTTAGCGCTTCAGCAGGCCCGGCACAGCCGGATGCCTCATAACCTTCATCTTGCAACAACAAGAGTAAGGATGTCCGTACGGCAATATCATCATCAATAATTAGTATCATATTTTTTTGAATATACAAAATCTTGTCTGAACCACTAATTAAACTGATTTTATTGATTTTACAGATTTCAATCAAACAAAAATCAGCTTAATAAGGTAAATCCGTTTAATCTGTGGTTCAGACAATTACTATTCCTCATGCAAAGCCACCGCCGGATAAATTGCTGCCGCCTGCCTGCCCGGGTATAACGAACAAACAAAAACCAGCAAATAAATAAAAATGACCGACAACACCAACGCCACCAAATAAATACCTGCCTGCAAATTAAACAAGTTTAACAAAGGGAACTGAATAGCAAAAAAAGTCCCGATGATCAATGATAAGGTAGTCAGTATTATTGACTCTGCGATCAACTGCGACGAAACTGAGTTGCCCGTTGCCCCTATAGCCCTGCGCAAACCTATCTCACCACGCCTTTTGTTAATATTGTACCAAAGCACGCCAAATAAGCCAAGGGCAACATTAATGATCAAAAAGCAGGCTACTATTAAAAGTACGATCATGGGTATCAGTGTAAATTCATTTATGTTTTTACGGTTGTTGGTCAAATGCTCAATTTCTATGTCCGAGTTTTTCATGTAATTAGCAACAGTTTTATAAAGCCTCCCTTCAAAAGCGGCATCAGCATCGGGGGTAACTTTCACCAGCATTTTTCCCAACCAGCGAAACGAGCCTGTATCTGTTCTTTTATAGACCCCAACCTTAGTATCAGCATAATCGCCTTTAATCTTGATTGATTGCACTACGCCTATAACTTTCATCTTGTTTTTATTGTCATTGTCGCCAATTACTTTACCAATTGCGTTGCCTTCTCCAAAAAGGTTTTGCTTTAAGTCGGAGTTAATAACAATGGGAGTATATTTTGCTAAAGCATCGCCTTTATTAAACCACCTGCCTTGCAGTAATTGCATATTTAAAACATCTTTATAATTGTCATCAATGGTGTAAAAATTAACATTATCTACCTTTTTATTATTGGTGGCAATCCCCCCCGAATTTGTATTATTGGTAAAAGGAGTATTTTGACTGGTAAAGCTTATGTTTTTTACCTGGGGCATGGCTTTTATATTTTTAACCAGCGTTTCGTAATACGCGTTAAGCGAATCGGTGTTTTTTGTTTGATATGAATTGTTATAGTTAATTATCCATACATCCCGGTAATCAAGCCCCATAGGTTTCTTATAATTTTGATAATAATAAACTATCAGTGTTAACACGGCAAAGGTGACAAGGAACGAAACCAGTATCTCAGACATCAATAAAAAGTTTTGTTTCTTTTTATTCCAGATCAGTTTAAACAGGTGTTTGATCATAATATTTTGATTTTAATGATTGATAATTTTATTGCGCTTTTAAAGCAGATACCACATTTAGTTTTGACATACGCCACGCCGGGTAAACACCCGAAAGCAAGCCGAAGAACAAACAGATCAATAGCCCGATAAACAACACCATAAAATCTACAGACAGCTCAAGGTTGGGGATCAGGTTAGCGCTATTGATCAGGTGAAGGGCAATTACAGATAAGACAAGTCCGATAAGCCCGCCTAACAAGGTCAAAATGATGTTTTCGACAATAAACTGGTAAACCAGTGTTTTGGATGACGCGCCAAATGCTTTACGGACACCTATCTCTGACGACCGTTCCATAATACGGGTTAAATTGATATTAACCAGGTTGAGTGTTGGAAGGAGCATAAACAAAAACACAAATGTGCCCAATATGGTAAGTACCAGGGCTACTCCCGATTGGCTTTCGTTTCCGGTATTAACAAAGCTGGCGATGTATGATTGAGCATGGCAATAAATCTTGTCGAAACTCTTATTTTCCATGGGTAACTTTTGCACCATTTGTTCAAATTCGTCGTGCATTTTTGGCAAATCAGCTTTTGAACCGGCCAATAATATACCGGTATAGTTACCTAAATACCCCTTATCTTTATAATCGCTTTTTGAAACGGTATAAGGCAGGTAAATATCACTAAAGGTCATATAACTGGTAATGGGTACATTTTTCACCACGCCGCATACCCTATATTTCACATTATCTGCTTCAATATACTTTCCAATCGCCGTTGGCACATCGCCAAAGTATTCGTTTTTCATATCTTCAGAAATCACGGCAACCTTTTCGGCATTATCTATTTGCTGTTTCGTAAGGGGCTTGCCTTCTAAAAAGTCATACTCCAAAATATCCCAGTAAGCCGCATTGGTATATTTATAGTGAACCGCTATTTTTTTATCATTAACATAGGTATTTGTAGTGCTTGCACTTGAACTGATGCCTATTTTAACCGGTGTTTTTAGGTTTTTTGTAAAATGATCTAAGAAATAGAATGATAACGCGCTCGAACTTGAAGTCCCTTTCCCTGTTTCTTGCAGGCCCGAGATGTATAACGACCGGTCCCTTTTTTTATCCGGGTAATTGTCGCCAACTACTTTATTAATAAAAGCGGTCAAAACCATCAAAATGGTAAGGGTAAAACTGATACCAAACAGGCTAATGAAGGTGAAGAATTTTCTTCTTCGCAATACTGCTATGGCTATTTTAAAATAATTTTTAAGCATGATCTTAATTTTTAGGCTGATTAATTATTGAACCTGCGAACCATCAAATAACCTCACCAACCGGTGGGTTTTATTCGCCATATTTTCATCATGCGTTACCATAACTATAGTTGTCCCATCCCGCTGGTTTAGCTGTAATAAAATATCAAGTATCTCGCTGCCCATTGCGCTGTCAAGGTTACCTGTAGGCTCGTCGGCCAATATAATTTCGGGCCTTCCTACAATGGCCCTCGCGATAGCCACACGCTGTTTTTGCCCGCCCGATAATTGATTGGGGAAATGTTTTACCCGATTGGCAAGGCCGACTTTCTCCAAGGCTTCTGATGCCAGCATCCGTCTTTCTTTAGCTGTGCTGTTGCGGTATAGTAAGGGCAGTTCCACATTATCAAGCACCTGTAGGTCATTTATCAGGTGGTAGCTTTGAAATATAAACCCAAGTTTCTTGTTCCTGAAAGCTGCCAGTTGTTTGTCAGACAGATGATCGGTTTTTTGATTATCAATTTTGATATGGCCTTTTGATGGTGCATCAAGCAGGCCCATAATATTTAGCAGGGTGCTTTTACCACAACCAGACGGGCCCATGATCGACAGGAATTCGCCTTTGGCTATGTCAAGGCTAATGCTGTTTAAGGCTAAGGTTTCTACCGTGTTGGTGCGGTAAACTTTCTCGATGTTTTGTAAACTTATCATTTTGTTAGTTTTGAATTATTGAGTTAGTGAATTATTGATCTATTTATAGGTTATCTTTTCGTTTCGTTCAAAGTCATATAATGACAGGTAGCGCAATTGATAATAAGCGCTCCAAAAATCGCGGAGCGATTGTACATAATCTCTTTTGGCCTGGTCGTTCTCTGTAAAAGCAATGCTCAGGTCGGTTATGCTCAGGTCGCCCAATACATACCGCTCACGGGCTATTTTGTATTTTTCTGAGGCAATGCTATCCGCTTCGGCGGTATAAGCCAATTGTTCTTTCATCACATTAAATAAGGAAACCTGCGTTACTATTTGCTGCTTAAAAGTTTGCTTGTCCTGTTCAACCGAATACTCGGTAAATTGCTGATTTGCCTCGGCAGTTTTTATTTTAGCTTTTGACCGCCCCCAGTCCAGTACAGGTATGGAGAATTGCAGTTCAAGTAGTTGCTGGTTTTGAGGCGAACGGTAAATGCCTGGAATACTGGTGGCCGAGTTTGAAGTGCCCAGGTTCGCTGTTAAGGTTGCCGTTAAACCAGTCTGCCCGCGGGCCAAAGCAACATCGCGTTTGGCTTCGGCAACACGGCGCATAAATGCTATCGCATCTGATCGGTTTGCAAAGGCTTCTGTCAAAACCCTGTCGGCTGTTACAGTCATCTGGCTTATGGTTTCGGGCACTACCAGTACAATTTTATTCTCACCTTCCTGGCCTGTATAGCTGCGCAAATTAAGGGTTGCTATCTCTACATCGCGTTTGGCTGTGCCCACTGCTTTTTTGGCATTCAACTGCTCCAGCTGCAATTGCAAAATTTCATTTTTCGATACTTTTCCAAGTTCAAATTTCAGGTTGGCGACCTGCAATATCTTTTGCGTATTTGCAAGGTTTGCCGTAGCTGTCTCCAGGTTCACCTGGGCAAGCAGCAAGTCGAAAAAATAGCCGGTTACGGTAATTGATATTTGTTCCTGCGCTTCAATATAAGCCTGCCTGCTTTCGTTGTATAATAAAGGCTGTATCTTTTTGTCCCACTTTAAAACGTTAAACTGGCCCAGCGGCTGGCTAAAACCAATGGCATAAGGCTGCCCATTGTATAACACACTTTTTGAATTAAAATCATCAAACCGCTGTAGCTGCGTGGCACCATAAATAGTTGCCCCGGTTGCTGTGATGGTTTGACTAAAATTTAAAGTAAGCGCCGAGTTATCATAGTGTATGGGCTGAAATAATATGCTGCCATCCGGCTGTACAACCGGTGTGCTGGTTTTACTATAGCCCGGCAAATTGCCGCTTAATGATAGTTGCGGCTGATAGTTTGACTTAAAGGTACGCCACTGCCAATACTTGGTTTCTTTGGTAGTAGCAGCCTGTTTGGCAGCAATGGAATTATCTTTTGCCATTTCAACAACCTGTTTCAACGATAGCCTGGTGGTATCGCCATCAGCTGCAAAAACTCCGTTGCAACTCATAAACAGTAATATAATAATGTATAGTGTTTTCATCTTTTTTGTCTGAACCTTGATTATTTAGATTTTAGGATTTCATGATCTTTGAAGCAACTAATCTCTAATCACCAATTAACTAATCTCTAATCTTTAACCTCAACTTCCTTTGAATTTTTATACTCGTTCATATCTGAGGTTATCACCACATCGCCCGGTTTAACCCCATCCTTTATCTCCACAAAATCAAAATTGGTTAGGCCAATGTGCACGGTACGCCGCTCGGCTTTTCCGTTGTTTAGCACAAAAATATCCTGCAAAGTTGGCCCCTTAAATGCCGGGCCGTTGGCTACCTTCATGATATGACTATGTGTAGCTGTAATCAAATAAACATCCACCTTCATATTGGGGCGAAGCTGTTTATTGTTACGTTCATCTAACTGAATATCAAACGAGATAATGCTATTTTGTATGGATGGCGAAACGTTTACCACATGCCCGCGTAATTGATCGTCATTAACAAGCACAATGACAGGTATCCCGGCGTGTAACTGATCTAAAGAATTATCCGAGATACTGCCCTGTACTTTAAAGCTTCCCAAATCGGCAATGCGGGCAATAGCCTCACCCTCTTTAACATTAGCGCCTATGTTTTTATTTACATAAGTTACCACGCCTGCACGGGTAGCAATAATGTCGGCCAGGTTTAGTTTGCGTTGAAGGGCATCCAGATCGCCGTTTAATATGCTGGCAGCAATTTCGGCTTCCTTAATTTCTATCTGCATGGTTTGCTGCTTGTTTTTGATCTCGTTTTCAAGCTGCTTTTTTTCCAGCTGCGCTACTTTCAGGTTCAACTCGGCCTGCTCAATACCTTCGCGGGTACCACCACCGGCGGCAAATAAGCGTTTGGCATTTTCAACCGCATCGGCCAGGTTGCTGATATGCAGCTGTTTGATATCGTTGTTTGACTGAATATCGAAGAAGCTTTTATTGAGGTCGAGCTTTAATTTCCTGATGTCGTTTTGCTTCGATTCCAGTTGAAATTTCAACTTTTCATAATCGGTTTGGGTGGCCGATTTATCAAGCGTCAATATCGACTGGCCCGCTTTTACTTTATTACCGGCATCCATAATTACGTTTTTTATAGAAGCGTTGATGGGGCTCGTTAAAATCTCCTCAAACTCGGGCAAAACCTCGCCCGTAGCGTTTATGGTGTTTTCAATATTCCCGGTAGTTACAACCGCGGTTGTTATTTCTGATTTTTTGATGGTTGACTTAAATGTAGTCCTAACCAACCATACCGCGCCGGCAAGCGCTGCTACACTTATCAGCGTAATAACAACCGCATTCTTCCTGTTTTTCGACGTAACTTCTTGTGTAATTTCTGTATCCATATAGTACCTTGTATTGCATAGTTTTAGCAACATACGTACCAATGTTAAATATTTAAATATAAGGCACTTACATTTTTAATAGATTAAAAAAGCGACCGATAACGGACAAAATTTTCGAAAACGGACAATATAACAGGCGAAAACGGCGTAAAAAATGATAACGCTGATGCGATATGCGGAAACTAAATGGGATCAAGTACAGGTTTTGTACAGAATTATTGGAGATATTTAAATCAAAAAACCTAAAAAATGAAAAAGACTATTTTAACTATCGCGGGACTACTTTTAATTAGCTTAGCGCCAAAAGTTTTGCACGCGCAAACCTATGTATTAGATAAAACTATTGACCTTACAGGCGACGGAGGTTATGATTATGTATCGATCGACAAAGCAAATAATCGTTTATATGCTTCACATGGTACTATGGTTAATGTAGTTGACCTGGCTACCGAAAAACAAATTGGCGTAATTGAAAACATGAAAGGCGTACATGGTATTGCTATTGATAATAAAGCTAATCGGGGTTTTATAAGCGATGGCAAAGCAAACGCTGTTGTAGCTTTTGATTTAAAAACATTAAAAACCCTGGCAACCATACAGGTTGAT
>Ga0206890_1203_pt1 | contig 17624 bp, 14 predicted proteins | sample Alteio_BWOrgHeat_58_FD_152960 | JGI IMG/M metagenome (GOLD analysis project Ga0206890, IMG submission 152960) | Enriched cells from forest soil in Barre Woods Harvard Forest LTER site, Petersham, Massachusetts, United States - Alteio_BWOrgHeat_Nextera6 ... | reverse complement strand
TACGCAATAAGCCTACACCCTCGCCGCCGTTATCAAAAACGCCTTCCATATCATCCGCGGTCGAGATGTTGGCCAGCAGCGTTATTTTTGTTCCGTCGATGGTAATAGGTTCAACTTCTTTCAACTGTTTTAGCCGGTTCCCGTTCTCAATATATGCTTCTCGTTTTTGCATATAATCAGCAATCAGCTGCTGATCTGGATTGACAAAAACCAACCCGTTAATCCCATCTAAAATAACGATATCGTTATTATTTATAGCATCTAAACCGTTTCCACAGCCTGCTACGGCAGGTATGCCTTTTGCCCTGGCAATGATAGCCGCATGTGAGGTTTTACTGCCTGCCTGCGTGGCAAAGCCGGTAACATGCTTGTCCATTGTTATGGCATCAGACGGTGAAATATCCTCAGCAATAATGATGGTGTCAGGGTCAAATTGTTGTGTAAAGGTGTGGTCAGCGATACTTAAATGCTTTAAAATACGATTGCCTATGTCCTGGATATCAGCTGACCTCGCACGCATGTACCCGTCGTCCATATTTTCGAATATCGTTACCATATCGGTAATAATTTCTATTAAAGCATCATTTGAATTTTTTTTATCAGAAGATATTTTTTCGACAACATCCTCCCTGATCTGCGGATCAGACAAAAATTCAATTTGAGTTTCTAAGATTTCAAGGCCCTGCTTATGGAGATTCAACCTTGTATTTTGTTTGATAAATTCAATCTCATTAATTGCCTTACTGATGGCATCGTCAAAGCGTTCAATTTCTGCAGCAATACTTACCTCGTCTTCTAATAGGATACCTGTTAAAGCTGGTTGGGCTTTTTTCATAACGCGGGCTTTTCCTATTGCGATACTGGGTGAAACGCCAATTCCATTCATCTTATAAGGTTATTAAGCCAATAAGTGTATCATACTGCCGGCAAAACCTAACACAAGCAGGCCAAGTAACAAGTATGTAGTTTTAACATTCCTCCTAACAAAATAATACACCAGGAAGGTAAGTCCTAATGGTATGACAGCAGGCACGATCTGATCCAGAATTCCTTGTACCGTTATTGCTGATTTTGATGAACCTATGGTAATAGGCGTTGTTATAGCCATCAGGGTAGCGGGCATAGCGCCAACCACCATAAGCCCTAAAATAGAAGCGCCGGTGGTTAATTTATCCATCAGATTGCTTTTAGCCAGGCTTCTCAAAAACCTGGTACCCGCATTATAGCCTAAAAAAGTAAGGTTGTACCTAAGCAACAGATGAGGTATATTAAATATCAGTATAAAAATTACGGGCCCCAATGGGTTGCCCTTTATGGCAAGCGAGATACCGGCACCCGCTGCTATCACTTTAAATGTTCCCCAAAATAAGGAATCAAATACGCCAGCCAGCGGCCCCATTAACCCTAATTTAACCGTACTGATAGACTCAGCATCAAAATCGGGATCCCGGCTGTTTTGTTCTTCCATAGCTGCTGTGATGCCAAATACCAGGGTTGAACCGTAAGGACTGGTGTTAAACAATTGCAAATGCCGTTTCAAAGCCTTTGCCATATCATCTTTATTGGTATAAAGTCTTTTCAATGCAGGAATAATGGTGAATACAAAACCTGTATTTTGCCAGGTCTCAAAATTAAAGTTGGCTTCAAGCGCCAATGAACGGAAAAATATATTCCGGATATCACGTTTTGTAAGTTTTTGAGCAGCTATTGCTTTATCCGGGGTTTCTTCCGATTCTTCCTCAATATCAGCATTTTTAGGTGTGTTTTGTGTTACGATAAGCGCGATAATAACACCGAGACCGCCGATAGCGATGATTGATAATTTTAAATATGCGGCCAGCATAAAACCGAGGAAAAAATAAGGCGCTACTTTTTTATTGAGCATCAGATTCATCAAAAGTGCAAACCCAAGGGCCGGTAACATATTACCTGCAACCCGCAAGCCAGATTGTACCCATGCGGGTATCATATCTAAAAACTCCTTCATAACACTGGCGCCCAGTTGCAGGGCAAGTAAAACAATGAATCCCATTAACAGGGGCCTAAGCAGTCCTGAAACGATGTGTAGCCACTGTATTTTTTTGTAATCACCTTCTTCCGCATACTGATTAAATTTTTTGTTCAGTATGGCCCTTAATACAAAAAGGGCGCTTATCATCATTTCAGCCAAAATAGATACGGGAATAGCAATGGCAAGCGCTATTGCGGGCCCTTTGCCCGAAAGAATTGCAAAGGCGGCGCCCAGTACACCGCCCGTAACAACATCGGGTGGTATGGCGGCGCCAACTTTAATATTACCCATAAATATTAATTCGAGTGTTGCTCCGATAATTACGCCCTGGTTCAAATCCCCAAGTACCCATCCAACTAAGGGCGCAAGTACCAGCGGGCGACTTAGCAGGGTGGTTCCAAGAAAATCTTCTGAATGACCAAACATTGCGATCAGCGCAATGAGGATAAATGATACAGACACTTATATAAAGTATTTAAAGGTTGAAATAGTGTGTATTAATTTATGCATTTAATTTTAATTCTATAAGACTTTCAACCCGTTGTTTACTATCAGTCGGCACTTGTCTTACTTCAAGTTCAATTCCTTTATTGATCAGCTTCTTTATATCCGATATATCATCTTCGGTAATCGCTATTGCCTTTGAAATGAGGTTTGAGCCCTCTTTTGACCGTAGCCCGCCGAAATTTACCGATTTAATTTCCGGCACATCAGTAACGAGATATAAGGCATCTTTTACACCATTGATGATTAGTAGTATGTTAAGTGATTTATTTTTCTCGTCATTTAAAAAAATGGCAGCGTCGTTGAGCGATTTAATTAACAGCTTGATTCCGGCGGGTTTAGCCAGGCCAAGGGTTAATTTCATAAATTCATCCTTTGCTACTTTGTCATTCGCAATGATAAGGCAGTCAACCCCTAAAGCCGGTATCCATGTAAATGCAACCTGTCCGTGTAGTAATCTGTCGTCTATCCTGGTTAACCTGATCATTCTAATCCTGTTCGTTTTTCAATTTATAAGTTTGTTTACATACACCACTTGCTCCTTGGCATTTATAATAGCGTTATTGATAATTTCATCAATGGGTGTTCCGGCATTACCAAGCATTACATCAATAAGCAACGGTAAATTAAAACCCGATATAATATGGATATTCGATTTCGTGGCTTGCTGTAATAATTGATTAGTTACACTTCCGCCTAATATATCAGAAAAAATGATCAGTTCATCATCCTCACTTATTTGTTCTAATACATGTTTTATTTCGTCTTCAATAGCAATATTTTGATCGGTGTATGCCTGGATGATAAACAGGTGTTCTGTGTTGCCAATGATCATACCCAGAGACGATTTTACACCTGCCGAGAAAGTACCGTGGGTCGCGATTAAATATTTCCGTGTTTTATTTGCTTGTTCCATGAGAACTACAATTATCCCCTAAATTTTGATGATATGCTATTTTTTAGCCCCTACATTAGCACTACTACACTTATTAACTAGTTTTCGACTGAAAAACACAGACCAGTAAACTTATTTCAACACATCTTTTTTAGGCATATCAATAACGGGTATAAAACATTGTTTTGTTACAGTAGTGCTAATGTAGGGTCTTAAAAATGTATTCAATTAATTCAATAATTTAGATTTGTGAAAAGCATTAATCATTACAATAAAGAATGCCAATTACAGACCATTGCTTTTCTTAAATTTATGTATTTATCGATGAAAAAAAACTGGCTGTTGTATTTATTGCTGAATGCTTCGCTTTTTGCTCACGCGCAGTCAGTAAAAGTAGTAACCAATCATGTAGGGTATGAGGATGATAAAGCTAAACATGCTGTTATCGTAACCGATCATAAGCTTAACATAACAACCTTTAGCCTTGTGGACATTAAAACAGGGAAGACCGTTTATGTTAATAAGCCCATATTTAGCGGCCCTGTTGACAAATGGAAGAACTGGCAGTTTTGGACCATGGACTTTAGTTCATATACAACTGATGGCACCTATAAATTACGGGTTGATTTACCTGGCGGAGCGGTTTCATCCTATCCTTTTTTAATCGGGAAAAATGTACTGGAGCAGGCTACTTTGTCAAATGTGACCTATTATTTCAAGGGACAAAGGAGCTCAGGTTTGCTGGATAAAGCCGATCATCACTTGTTACTGGCCGGTAAAACTACAGATACTATTGATGCACATGGCGGCTGGTATGATGCCACCGGCGATTATGGCAAGCACCTGTCGCATTTGTCATTCTCCAATTATTTTAATCCGCAGCAAGTATCATTAACTGCCTGGAGCTTGTTTAAAACTTACGCGTTATTGTCCACCCGGCCAGGAACTGATTTTCGGCAGATAGACAGGCGTATATTGGACGAGGCCATGTATGGCGCTGATTATTTAGTACGGATACAGGCAAAGGATGGCTCCTTCTATCGTTCAGTTTCGGCACCCGGACCAGGGAAATTACCACAGGACAGGGTGATACAAGCTGATGAAGGCAGCTACCGGATCAAGCAAACAAAGGATGCTGTTTTCAATAAAAATGCCTCAAGTAAAAATTGGCGCAGTTATCAATCGAGTTACCGCTCGGGCGGGGGAATGGCTATCGCTGCTCTGGCAATGGCATCAACTTATCCAACATCGGGCGATTTTAGTAATGACGAGTATTTAAAAGCCGCCGAAAGAGCATTTGATTTCCTGGAAAAAGATAACACGCAAATGGATTACGATGGGAAGGAAAATATCGTTGATGACTATTGCGCATTAAGCGCCGCGACAGAACTTTATAAGGTAACACACAAAGACGTTTATCAAAACGCCGCTAAGAAGCGTGCCGCCAGCCTGATAAGCAGATTGGTAACATGGCATAATTATAAAAATTACTGGCGTGCCGATAATGCAGACAGGCCTTTCTTTCACCCGGCTGATGCTGGTTTGCCATTGGTTAGCCTAATAAGTTATTATCCATATGCTGCACCCGAAATGCAGGAGCAAATAAAAAAAACAGTAAAGCAATCTATGGATTTTGAACTGGCAATAACGCACGAAGTTAATAACCCGTTTGGTTACAGTCGCCAGTTAGTGCAGGACACTTTAGGGAACAGGCGTAGTTCATTTTTCTTTCCGCATGGCAGCGACGCATCACCCTGGTGGCAGGGAGAAAATGCAAGACTCGCCTCTATAGCAACTGCTGCAAGAATGGCTGCAGGTTTGTTTAAGGATAATAAACCATACCACGATCAATTAGAAAGCTTCGCGCTCGATCAGCTTAACTGGATATTGGGCCTCAATCCATTCGACTCCTGTATGTTACAAGGTACCGGTCACAATAACCCGGCGTATGGCTTTTTTGGCACCTTTGAATATAACAATGCGCCTGGCGGTATCGTTAACGGAATAACATCCGGCTTAAATGATGAACATGATATTGATTTTAACGTTCCTTATACTGTAACCCACAAGGATTATGACTGGCGCTGGGCCGAGCAATGGCTCCCGCATGCTGCATGGTTTTTGTTGGCCGTGTCTGTTAATAATAATTAAACCAAATTGTAGATTATGAAAAAGTGTATCGGGCTGAATTTCTTTATAATATTATTGTCAGCGATAACAAATTTTGCATTTGCTCAGGATGCTGCTCATCAGTACGATCATAAAACATTGGCCATCGGTGCCAGCGCCCCTGATTTTAGCTTACCCGGTATTGATGGGAAAACGTATACGCTCAGCTCTTTTAAAAGCGCCAAAGTGCTTATGGTTGTGTTTATGTGTAATCATTGCCCAACATCGCAGGCTTATGAGGACAGGATCATCAAATTAACAAGCGATTACGCTGATAAAGGAGTTACAGTTGTTGCAATTAATCCCAATAACCCCGGTTCGCTTCGTTTGGATGAATTGGGTTACAGTGATTTAGGCGACTCTTTTGCTGAGATGAAAATACGGGCGAAGGATGCTAAATATAACTTCTCTTATTTATATGATGGTGATACAGAGATCACCTCCGACAAATATGGCCCGGTGTCAACACCACATGTTTTTATTTTCGATAAGGAACGGAAATTACGCTACGAGGGACGCATTGATGATATGGAAAACCCGGCTAAAACACCGCATTCGTTAGATGCACGTAACGCTATTGACGCCTTATTAAATGGGAAGCAAGTGCCTGTTGCGACTACTAAAACCTTCGGATGCTCTATAAAATGGAAAGAAAAAAGTGATTGGATTGAAAAGGCAGCCATCCAGTGGGCTAAAGAACCAGTGAAAATAGATACCATAAATGTGGCAGGTATAGCTGCCCTGGTAAAAAATAAAACAGATAAATTAAGGTTGATCAATGTATGGGCTACCTGGTGCGGCCCATGTGTAGCAGAGTTCTCAGACCTCGTCACCCTTAATCACATGTATCGCGACAGGGGATTAGAGTTTGTAAGTATCAGCGCAGATGATCCGGCACGGACTGATAAGGCGCTAAAGTTTTTGGTTAGCAAACAGTCATCCGGTCCCAATTATATATATACTGGTGATGATAAGTATAAAATGATTGAAGCCATTGATCCGAAATGGGATGGTGCATTGCCTTACACTATGCTGGTTGATCCTGATGGTAAAATTGTATACGCTCACCAGGGAGCAATTGATTTCGACGAATTAAGGAAGATAATTTTTAATGACTCCCTAATGGGACGTATATATAAATGAATTGAGTTCAGTTAATTAGTTTAGTTTGACCCGTTATAGCATACTATAGCGGGTTTTTTACTGCCTCAATTAAAAAATCATATAAATTAACTTCGGTAGCGAGATTAAATTTTTTACGAATACGGTACCGGCTGATCTCGACCCCTTTAAGAGAAATATTCATTAGCTGCGCTATTTCTTTTGAGCTCAGATTAAGCCTTAAATAAGCACATAGTTTCAAATCGGTAGAGCTAAGATCAGGGAACCTGGATTTAAGGATGGATAAGAAATTATTATGCACCTGGTCGAAATAAATCGCAAAATGATTCCAGTCCTCTGCATTTTTCTCCATCTCATTCAATGTTCTGAAAACGCTCCTGAACTCATGCTCCGCATCGGGGATTTTGGATTTTTGGATAACGGAATATAAAGCCTGTTTAATATTTAATAAAATGCCGCCACGCTCAACCAAATGCATGGTGATAGTAGCAAGTTCCTTGTTTTTAAACTGTAGTTCGGCTTCCAGGTTTTGGTTTTGCAGGGCAATGATCTCTTTCTCATTTCTATCCATTTCCAGGCTGTGCAAATAGCTTAGTCTGGCTTGTTCCTCCTCGTGTTTCTTTTGATGCAGCGCAAATCTTTTCCGCTGCCACAAAATCACAACCCATAGCAGCAACGCAATTATTATTAAATAAAATAAATAGATCCACGCAGTTTGATACCAGGCCGGGGTTACAATAAAAGTATAGCTAACCTGTGGCGATTCGTTGCCCAAATTATTACGCGCGATCACTGAAAATGTATATATGCCGTACGGCAAATTGGTATAATCTTTCTCTGTTTTAGCTGACCATAAAGACCAGCTCTGATCGAACCCTTTTAATTTGTAGCTAAACTCAATGTTGCTTTTTTGTGCGTACAAGCCTGATGAATATTCAAAATGAAAAGAGTTCCAACGGTTTGGCAAGCTTATAACCTGCTTAAGGCTTTGATCAGAACCAGGGTTATTCGCATTAAAAAAATAGCCTCCAAATATTAGGCTGTCTTTTTCGGCAATAGTTTTTACGGTGCTTAATACAACCTTTAATTGCACAGCTGATTGCGTATAACGGCTATAATTTAAATGAAAAACACCATCGTTCGAACCAATAAAAATGTTCTCGTTATTGTATGGGTATATAAATTCATACCCCTTTACTGTTTGGTCTGTTAATTCCGGAAAATAAATGACTTCATAGGGCTTTTCCGGCGTTTTTTTACTAAAATCAATTACACCTACGCGCCTGTTATTTACAAACCACAGGTTACCATTGCTCTCTTTTGTAAAGTATTCAACGGCCGTATTTTTAAATATGGGTGCGAAAAACGCTGAAATTATAAACTTGTCTGTAGCAGCATTATACTCATAAATTCCTTTTTCTGTTGTCGCCAGCACCTTATCATTTATAAAATAAACACGATTGTTTTGAGTTGACGGCAAACCATTGTTCCTGGTATAGTTTACATAATGCACTATCGTTTTCCTATCGGCAGAAAGCTGCATTTTAAAAATCCCCCTGAAGGGATGAGATGCCCATACATTACCCTGATTATCAACAGCAACATTGTTTAACGACTCATAAACAGGCTCCAACCTCCCCCCGTCAGTAAAACCACCGTTATTTGATTTTTTGATCAGTTCCAGGCCGGTATAGGTGCCTGCAATAATATCCGGACTTGCAGGAAACGATTGAAATGACCACGCCCCTTGCCTGGTCATTAAGGGTATAGCCTTATTATTTTCAATCAAAAAGGCCCCATCCTGGTGCCCTAAAAAAAGCTGATGATTTATTTCGTTCAAGCTCCGTACCAGGCCTTTGGTATTGGCAACTTCAGTAAAAGCATCCTTACAATAGCTTATATCATTTTTGGAGATATCCAACGGAACGTTATATACTCCGTTTGAGGTTCCGATATACAGTTTCCCATCGAAAATCCTTATTGCGGTACTTACTGTTTTGTTCCCTTTAACAGGATATATGGTTTTAATGGAGGTATTGTAATTAATAAATGACACACCGTTTTCAAGCCCGACCCACAAATTTTTATCATGATCAAGCAATATCCGGGATATGTTTGAGTTTTGGAGTCCTTCCTCATTCGAAAATTTCTGGATCAGTTGCCCTTTTGCATCTGTTATTAATACACCGTTAGCCGCGGTTCCGATAGCATATCTGTTGGAATCTATTTTTTGAACGCAGTTGATCAGATCATTAGAAAAAATGGGATCAACCGGGGTATTCATTTTTATAAGCGTTCGGTCGTGTAATAAGTAAAGGCCGTGTTTTTGGGTAGTTATCAATAAGGTATCCTTACTAAAACTTGTAATACCGGTTATTCGCATACCTGGGGCAGGCATTTTTCTGCAACACGATTGCCAGTGCCCGTTTGTGAATGCCATTAACCCTGCACCTTTATCATAAGCAAATACGGTTTGATCTACCTTAGTTAAAAAATACCAACCATCTGATGCATCAAATACTGTAATTTGATCATTTTTGTATTGAAAGAGCGCCTCAATTGTGCGGAAGAAAACCTGGTCGCCATCGATAACAATATTCCATATGTCGGCAAACTGTCTTGCTTTTACGGGCAGTAGTTGTTTAAGGGAATGGAATTTTAAAACACCGTATTTGTTTGGGTAAAAATAGCCTACTTCGTCTTCCCCGCCCACATAAATTTTGCCTGTATGATCAATGGCCAGTGATTTAATGGAAGTATGATTAGGCATTGGATAAACTTTCCAATAACTGCCGTCGAACGTTAGCAACCCATCATCATTTGCAAAATATAATATGCCCTCTTTATCCTGTTTTACATCATAAATCTGCGTTGCGGCGTTATAATCGGAACTTTTATAATTTTTTATTGCCGGCAATCCTATTGTAGTTTGTGCAATTGCTGTGCTTATGGAAAACACGTAAAAGACAATAAAAAAAACGACTTTGTTCATTACAAAAACCTTATCATGATATTAAATCAAAGTTAATATACTGTTTTTTGATCTTTGCAATATGCTTAATCAATCTAAATGAATTTAGTAGTACTAATGTAGTGGTAAACAAATTGACTTTAGTTAATTGGATGTGCACATTTGATTAGTTAAAGTACTCATATACATATCGTAAAGCTAATTGTGCCAATGATTAATAAATTACTAAAAAAATGGGTATTGCTAACTTTAATTTGCCTGTTAGCAACAGGGATTAAAGTTAACGCACGGCAGCAACCGTTTAGGGTACTTGTTGTAGCATCGCGCGCCAGCGATCATTCAAAAATGATAGCGGCAGCAAAACCTTTTTTTGAAGAATTGGGCCGCAAGAATGGTTTTGATATCGATTTTACAGATGATAGCAGTAAAATTAATGATGCCAATCTGGCAAACTACCAGGTTTTTGTAATGCTGCAATTGGCGCCTTTTGATATGTCTTACAGCCAGCAGGCGGCGTTGCAAAAATTTGCAGAACAGGGCAACGGTTGGGTAGGGATACATGCTGCCGGGTTAACCGGTAAAGAGTTTTTAGCGAAAAACACCATCTATTGGCAATGGTTTGAGGGTTTTATGGGCGGAGTACTTTATTCGCCGCATCCGGCATTTCAAAAAGCAACTGTTATCGTTGAAGATCATAAACATCCGGCCACAATGCATCTGCCGGCAACTTTTGAAATATCCGACGAGTGGTATGAGTGGGATAAAAGCCCTCGCAGTAATGCAAATGTACATGTATTAGCTGCAGTGGATGAGTCCACCTATAAACAAAATAAGCCTATGGGCGATCACCCTGTTATATGGACCAATGAAAGCTTCAGGCGAATGATCTATATTAGTATCGGACATTCCCCGGAGGATTTTGCAGACAAAAACTATACTACATTACTGCTGGACGCCATAGTTTGGGCGGCATCCAAATAAAACTATTTAACCTATGAAAAAGACAGCATTATTATTCCTGAGCCTGGTTTGCATTTGTGCTTTAATGGCACAAACAAAAGCGCCGCGGTTTAAAGTTTTGGCACTTTACGAAAACGGAGGCCATCATATTGAATATTCAAAAGTGGCAAAAGTATGGCTCGATAAGCTGGCAGCAGACAGCAATTTTACAATTGACTATATCCAGAACACGGATAGCATAGATGATAAATATTTGGCTAAATATCAATTGTTTATCCAATTGGATTATCCGCCGTATGCATGGAAAGATAAAGCGGTAACCGCTTTCCAAAACTATATTACTGAAGGCAGGGGTGGGTGGATAGGTTTCCATCATGCCACCTTATTAGGTGAATTTGACGGTTATCAGATGTGGGATTGGTTTCACCATTTTATGGGCGATATCAGGTATAAAAACTATATCGCAACCTTTGCAAAGGCAACCGTCGATATTGAAGATAAACGTCATCCTGTTATGAAGGGTGTTTCGCCCAAATTCACTGTTGAAAAAGAAGAATGGTATACTTATGATAAATCCCCCCGGCCAAACGTACATGTGCTGGCAACTGTGGATGAATCAAGTTATGTACCTAATTCTGATATCAAAATGGGCGGTGATCACCCCGTAGTATGGACCAATCCTAATTATAAAGCCCGCAACATTTACATATTTATGGGACATTCCCCTATATTATTTCAAAGCAAGGATTACCGGACATTATTTACAAACGCTATTTTTTGGGCCTCCGGTAAATAAAATATTTGATTGTATTTAAAAACCCCGAATCATTTTTTTGCTGCCCAAAATATGGCATTGCGCACGAGGGTCGTGTAATTCTCATCCTGAAAAAGACTTGGAAAATGTCCCATGGCAATATATATGTTCTTTGCTTTAACATGTTTGTTAGTCCAGATAACAGGATGATCGCCCATCTTAACATTTTTTTGCGGATCATAGGTTGATTCATCGATACTAGCCAATACGTGCACGTTCGGACGCGGACTTTGATTATAAATATACCACTCATCTTTGGTGACAAATGACACAGGTACGCCTTTCATAGCCGGGTGGTTCCTGTCTTCTATTGTAAGCAAGGCCGCGTTACCACCAGGAATGTTGTTTTTATATTCGATGCCCCCCATAAATTGTGAGTACCACTGCCACATGGGGTACCCGTCAAACACTCCCAATAGTGTAGGGTGATGGAAACCTATCCATCCCCCCTTGCCTTTTTTAATATATTTTTCAAAGGCCTTTTGGGCAACCGGGCTCCATGGATAAGGCGGATAATCCAGCTGGATAAACAACTGGTATTTGCGCAAAAAAGCGCTGTTGATAGGTTTTGTATCTGCAATATAATCGATAGTGAAATTACTGTCGATGGCTAATTTATTAAGCCAGATTTTTGCCGCGGTATCAAAACGGGCATGCCCGCCACCAATTTCGGCAATGGCGACAGCCTTAAACCTGGGCTTGTTAATTGTTTGCGATTGAGCGGTATCACCAAAAGAAATCAATAAAAAAAGGCCAGCATAGGCAAGTAGTTGTTTCATCTAAATTGGATTTTAAAAACGAAAATAAAGGATAAGCAGCACAATAATTTTCTATGCATTAGAAATAACTGAGTGTAGTACTAATGTAGGGTTAAGTAATTTAAGTTTAAACGCAGGGTTCATGATATTTGAGTCGAGGGTTTTTTTATTACAAATAGTCAGGGTATATTATGTTTAAGATTCAGTCTTCTATATTGTTGATCTTTTTTTCGGTGAATGCCCTCGCCCAGAAAAGCGATATAGCTATCCCCATGAAGAATGGGAAAGTTTACTATGAAAAGAGCTACGATCTAAACAAAAATTTAAAACAGGAAAGGTTATTTAACCACATATTAAGTTGGTTTAAGCAGGATTCCCCCAATACTGAAAAGATAAAAATATCAGCTGATAAACAAACGGGTGAAATAGCAGCAAGCGGTATTTTTAAAATTGTAACCAGCAGTACCGGCAATTATTACCTGGTGAGATTTGCAATCAACATAAAAGTATATGATGGTGGCTATACTTTTATTGCCAATAGCTTTTATGAAAAACCAATTGAAAGCGGCATATCTAATGAGTATTCAAAAATAGAATACCGTTGGTGGGATTACAGGCAAGGCAAACCATGGTCGACAGAAGATGAAACACTTTTTAAGGGAATAGCGTCAGATGAAACGGCGCTAATGGCTTCTCTGGAAAGTCAAATGAAATAACAAATAGGATTTAAATATTAATTATCATCAATGATAAGAAATCTACTCAAAACCACACTTTGCCTGTTGTTGCTTTTGATGCTTAAAGAAGCGGCTTTTGCTCAAACGCTCAAATTCAGGGTGCTGGCGTTTTATTCAACCACAGTAGAATCTGACCATGTTGATTTTGCCAAAGATGCCATTAAGTTTTATACCAAAATGGCCGTTGAAAAAGGTTTTGCTTTTGATACTACTCAAAATTGGGATAAACTGAATACCGAAAATTTAAAAAACTACAAGATCATTGTATGGCTCAATGATTTCCCGCATGCCGATGCACAAAGGCAAGCATTTGAAAAATTCATGGAGAACGGCGGCGGCTGGATTGGATTTCATGTTGCGGGATATAATGATCAATCTACGCATTGGCCCTGGTATGTTAATTTTTTGGGCGGAGCTGTATTTTATAATAACAACTGGCCACCATTACCCGCTAAATTACTGGTTGACGATAATACACATCCAGCAACCAAACGCCTACCCAAAAGCTACATAGCCCCTATAAATGAGTGGTACGGATGGAAACCCGATCCGCGTGATAATAAGGATGTGAAGGTATTGGTTACGCTTTCTCCATCAAATTATCCATTAGGAAAAAAAGACATTATTACCAACGGGGATATCCCTGTGGTATGGACAAATACTAAATATAAAATGATTTACATGAACATGGGTCATGGCGATCAGGTTTTTAACTCAACAATACAAAACAAAATGTTTGAAGACGCCATTCTGTGGCTTGGAAGATAAATATATCAAATCAGATAAATTTAGAACAATGACTAAATCCCCTTTTCTCACCATTATTTTAGCTCTTCTTTTGTGTGTTGGGCAAGCACATGCCCAAACCAATACTGTCGATTATCCTTTAGATCCGCTTACCGCCGATGAGATGAAAAAAGTTGTCCAGATATTAAAAGACAGCAAAACCATCGGTGTCAACGACATTTTTAATATCATTAATTTAAAAGAGCCGCCCAAAAAAGAAGTACTGGCATATAAGCCTGGCGATCCTTTCAGGCGGGAGGCATTCACCAGTTTTTATGATTACAGTAAGAACGGGGTTACTGAAGCGGTGGTTGACTTAAACGCAGGTAAAATATTATCTGTTAAAAATATCCCGAATGTGATAGGAATGGGCCTTGATGCCGATTCGGTGTGTGATGCGATTGTAAGGAAAGATAAAAATTGGATAGCGGCCTTAAAGAAAAGGGGGATCTCGATTGATTCTGTAACTCATAAAAGTATTTTTACCGGTGACATGGGAATTGCGCCGATAGGTCATAGGGAGCAATTGGTACTTGCCCGGTATAAAAAAAGCAACATGGTAATTGAAGGCTTAATGGCTTATACAGATTTTACCACCGGCAAAATTTTAAAAATAGTGGACGAAAGCAATGGTTTTTACGGCAAGGTAAATTTGAATTATTTTAATCCGGATTCTGTTAAAGAAATTAATAAAGGGCCAAAACCAATAATTGTTTCCCAACCTGAAGGGCATTCATTCCAGGTAAAGGGGCATGAAATAACCTGGCAGAATTGGAAATTACGCTATGGCATTGATAACCGCGAAGGGCTTGTTATTTATGATGTACGTTATTCTGACAATGGGAAAGAACGTTCAGTAATGTACAGAGGTTCTATGCCCGAAATGGTTGTTCCTTATGGGGCACCTGATCTTTTACAGGCGGCTTATAATTTTTTTGATGCAGGTGAATACCGACTGGGACAAGGGGTAGCCCACTCCATGAGTCCGGGTGCTGATGCCCCGGAAAATGCACAATATATGCCTGCAATTTTGCATACCGAAAATGGTGTCCCGTTCCAGATGGATAGGGCCGTTGCCATATTTGAAGAAAACGGTGGAGTACTATGGCGTCACGATACTATATCGCGGAGGGCAACCAACCTGGCTATTAAATACTATACCATGATTGAAAATTATGATTATGGATTTACCTGGAGGTTTAAAGAAGACGGAACAATTGATGTGGACGTAGAACTTACCGGGATTGTTGAAGTTAAGGGAGTTCACAGGACAAATGAAATGGACGAGCCGGATAAAAAGGATTATTCATACCAGGGAAATTCATTTGGCACGCTTGTACGCCCTCATGTCGAGGCAATCAATCACCAGCATTTTTTTGTTTTCAGGCTGGATATGGATATTGATGGCGCCAATAACAACAGTGTAGATGAGATGAATAGTAAAGCTGTTCCGGTTGGCAATCAAAATCCATATGGTAATGCATTTTATGTGGAACATACCAAGTTTAAAACTGAAAAAGAAGCACAGCGGTCTGTGAATTATGAAACTGCCCGTAACTGGCACATCATGAATAATAACGAAATGAATGAGTTAGGGCAGCATGTAGGTTATATGTTAATGCCGGTAATGTTGAATTTGATGATGGTAAATTTCTTGTGCTCTGGAAAAAAACATCAAAGGGGTGGAAAATATGGCGGGATTCATTTAACAGCAGTCGCCCCCGAAAATAAAGAGTTGAATTTGGAATTTATCCGCAGATCCGGTCATTTAAAATTTATAACTTTCGGTTAAAAAATGGTTTGCTAAAATCAGCAGCTATCTTAACTGACACACACTAACAGGAAAAATGGAAACGATTTTGTCCCCGTTTTTAACCCGTGATCGTTATTGAGGCATAACAATAAATTTAAAGAAATGAAAGAATTTTTATTGGTCTATAGGTTAGACCTAAAAACCATCCCTAAGGCATCGCCGGAAGAAATGCAGGCATCAGTTCAAAAATGGATGAATTGGATCACAGGTATTGCAGCTCAGGGCAAATTAGGCGACAGGGGTAACCGGCTGTTAAGCACAGGAAAAGTATTAAAGGGCGACGGCATTATTTCAGACGGGCCCTACACTGAGATCAAGGAATCCATTTTGGGTTATTCAATAGTAAAGGCTGATTCCCTGGAAGAAGCCACTGAACTTGCAAACGGTTGCCCCGTATTATTTATTGGGGGGAATGTAGAGATCAGGGAAATTAATGCATTCTAATTAATTGTTATTGCCCCTGCAAATTGACATGGGCTTATTTTTATGCAGCAAAATGAATTAATTCCACATTTATTCAGAACAGAGTACAGTAAAATTGTTGCTGTACTCTGTAACTCATTTGACCTGACCCATCTTGAAGTTGCCGAAGATATTGCGAGTGAAACATTTTTGAAGGCAACCGAAGTTTGGGGAATTAAAGGAATCCCGCCAAACCCGGCTGCCTGGCTTTATACCGTGGCGAAAAATAAGGCCAAAGATCATTTTAAACACAATTCCATCTTTGAAAAACAAGTAAAACAAGCCATAAAATCAGATGATATAGAGAAGGAACAACAATTTGAATTCAGTAATCAAAACATAGCGGACAGTCAATTGGCAATGATATTTGCTGTTTGCAATCCAAACAATTCCCCTGAAGCTCAAATTTGCCTGGCACTTCAAATCCTTTGCGGTTTTAGCGTGGAGGAAATTGCTAATGCCTTTCTAACAAAATCTGAAACTATCAAAAAACGTTTACTTAGGGCCCGTGCCAATCTTCGGAACGGCAATTTTCAAATCAAAGTTTTAAGTGAAGCTGAAATCAAGCTAAGGTTAGACACTGTTTTAAAAACCTTGTACTTATTATTTAATGAAGGTTATTTTTCCAAGACAAACAATCATTTAATAAGAAAAGACCTTTGTTCGGAAGCTATAAGACTAACATTTACACTTACAGAAAATTTACTGACCAATACTGCACAAACAAATGCTTTACTCGCCTTAATGTGCTTCCAAAGCTCGCGCCTTGATGCAAGAACAAGTGAGGCCGGTGAGGCAATTCTATTTGAGGAACAGGATAAAAGTTTGTGGAATGATGAACTGATCGAAAAAGGGAATTATTATTTGGTAACGGCATGCAATGGTGATACACTTTCAAAATATCACTTAGAAGCTGCCATTGCTTATTGGCATACTACACCGACAAACAAAGATAAATGGCAACATATTTTACGGTTATACAATGAGCTTATCCTGATCGAATATTCCCCTATAACTGCGTTAAACCGGGCATTTGCGTTCGCTCAGGTTTACGGACGCGAAAACGCCATTTCAGAAGCAGAAAAATTATACCTTGAAAATAAAAATTATTACCACTCTTTGTTGGGCTATTTGTATGCTGACACTCACATTGACCAGGCTATTGACCACTATAACAAAGCCATTTCGTTTACAAAGACCGAGGCAGAAAAACAAACGCTAAGGAAAGAAATCAAACGACTGAATGATAAAAAATTAGCTGCTAATAAAATTATTCGGGTCGAGTGATCTAAATTTAATAAACAGTGTAGAAGTTATCAGGAAAATGGCTGAAATAGCGATTTTACTCATGATCAATAGTTGAGCCTGGCTGCTTTTTAACCACTCCCTTAAATTGTTTTTTTATAAAGTCAGGGTTACTATTGTTAAAGGTAGGATTGCTCGAAAAAAAGCCAAAAGGCATTAATGAAAAACCCATATGGTGAACCGGCATAACCGGCCATTCTTCGGGCCTCACAATATGCGTTATGCCGGCAACATACCATACTACGATATCGTTATTATCAATTGCCCGGTTTTTCGCCGTCCACTCAGGTAAGCCATCATATACTTTATTGCTGGCC
>Ga0206890_1067_pt2 | contig 17682 bp, 13 predicted proteins | sample Alteio_BWOrgHeat_58_FD_152960 | JGI IMG/M metagenome (GOLD analysis project Ga0206890, IMG submission 152960) | Enriched cells from forest soil in Barre Woods Harvard Forest LTER site, Petersham, Massachusetts, United States - Alteio_BWOrgHeat_Nextera6 ... | reverse complement strand
TGTTAATGCCGGTGGCTCAGTGATTGCGAAAGGAACATTTATAGCCTGGCAACCATTAGCATCGGTAACAGTTACCTTATATATTTTTCCTGCACCTGTTGATCCAGCAAGACTGGAGAGATTTGGTGTACTCGCAGTATGTAAAACTGTCCATGTCCAGGCATAGGATACTATTGGTGGTGTGCCGCCGGATACAGAAGTGGTAATACTGCCGTTTGCGCCTCCGTTGCAGCTTACAGGAGTAACCGTACCGATAACCACCGGTACCGGGTTTACTGTTACTATTACGGTAGTGGCGCAGCCGGTTGCGGTAAATTTACAGGTAATGGTTGTCGTGCCACCAGGAATGACCCCGGTAACTTTTTCTGCACCTCCGCCTGCATTAGAAATGGTTGCCACCAGGGTATTAGCATCGCTCCATGTATGAGCAGGATCAGAACCTGCGGGGCCGAGCAGGGACTGGGACAGGATAATATGTGAATTTGCGCAGAATGGAACATTTCCTGATATCTGGGGAGAAGGGTTAACGGTCACTGTTGTTGAAACCGTATTGGAACCGCAACTATTTACCAGTGTATATTGGATAGTTGCCACACCCGCCGTGGTTGCTATCCCTGTTACATCGCATCCTGAAGGAGTGAGGCTGATATTTACAAGTGAAGTGCTGCTCACAGACCACGCTCCCCCGGCAACTGTCTCGCCCAATGAAACGGTTGTATTTGTGCATAATTTTACATTTCCGCCGGTTATCGGCGCGGGTTTTTTATCTACTGTTACTGTAAAAGCTATCGGAATGCCGGCACATCCCCCCGCTGTTGGCGTTACTGTTATTGTCGCGACCGTCGGAGCAGTTGCACCAGCCGTTGCAGTAAACGGGAGAATAGGGTTAGTTGCACCGGACATACCAAAACCGACGTTGGCAGAAGAACTCCAGCTATAGGTTGTACCTGATACTGAGCTACTAAACGTGATACCTGGCTCAGAAGTGAGGTTGCAATAAGTGAGGTTTGCAACAGGATCCATGGTTGGCGCTGCGCCGCATATTACCGTAAAAGGAAAATCGAAACTTATACCATAATCATCTGAATAAAAATCGCATGGGTCAATGGTTATATTATCGTGCCTGGAACGGATACGCAGAGTCGTTGTACCCAACACTACCCCTGCCGGAACTGTAAAACTACCGGCTACTATTGCACTTGGAGCCACAACAATGCCTGATGTATAAACCTCTTCACTGGTTTGAAATATACCATCCTGGTTCCAGTCTACCCAGATAGCATAAGCTTCCGGCAGATTAGTTCCCGCATCGGTGTCATTCGTAATTGAAATATACACTACATTACCAACAGCGGCGGAAGCAGATAATCCGACTCCGGAAAATGAGGCATATCCCGTGGCGTCGCCTACACAGGAACCGCCGGGATTGTGAGTAATATTTGTAGCTCCTCCACTCGTAGAAAAAGAGCTATATTGGTCGCCATATATACATCCATTGGTAGTGCCTGGTATGCAATATTGTGCGAAAGCGCCTTTAGTAATTAAATAAAACACAAGCAGCAAAATACTTTTTTTCATAAATTTCAGTTTTAAATGGTCATTGAAAAAAAATTGTTGCAGGCAAAAAGCTTTATTCCATTACTAATTTAGTGATATGGTTTTGCCCCCCTGCGACCACATTCACCAAATACATGCCAGTCGGTACATTTCCTAAATTGAATAGCAAAGCCTGCCCGCCATTGTCTGTAACTACTCTCGTTTCCATCACCCTACCCGTCATATCAATGATCTTAATTTCCGCTTCTGAAAACTCAAGCGGTATTTCTACATTAAATTGTCCTTTTGTGGGGTTGGGGTAAACTTTTATTGCATCTGAGCCGACTATGATTGCTCCTGTGCCGGGTTCTTCCCTGTGAGCTGACTGTGTAATAATTTCATTAAAAGTATTCGCGCAGCCCTTAGCATCGGTTACCGTTAATACATAGGTACCTGCACTCAGACTCGTCAGGGCCGTTACCGTTGTTAATACTGGGGGTGTGAAGCCGGATGGCCCTGTCCATGTATAAGAATAGTTAGCCATTACGTTAAGGCCATTACCACCAGTCACTGAAGTCAAGGTGATTGAACCATGGCTACTACCAACAGGGGCTGTGTGCATAACAGTGGCAGCGGCATGTATTACTGCAGGTTGGCTAACATTCCATGAAGAGCTGGTTTTAGTGCATCCATTCGCATCTTTGACCGTTACGATATAGGGACCACCAGCTACGCTAAGTAAGGTAGCGGGGTTTGTCGTTTCACCATTGCTCCAGGAATAAGTGTATGGCGGAGTACCGCCGCCCGGAGTAATGCTAATACTACCATCGCTTGTAAGCGGAGGGACAGCACTTGCGGTATTACAGGATACAGGATTCATGGTGTGAGTAGGTGGTGTTAATGCCGGTGGCTCAGTGATTGCGAAAGGAACATTTATAGCCTGGCAACCATTAGCATCGGTAACAGTTACCTTATATATTTTTCCTGCACCTGTTGATCCAGCAAGACTGGAGAGATTTGGTGTACTCGCAGTATGTAAAACTGTCCATGTCCAGGCATAGGATACTATTGGTGGTGTGCCGCCGGATACAGAAGTGGTAATACTGCCGTTTGCGCCTCCGTTGCAGCTTACAGGAGTAACAGTACCGGTAACCACCGGTACCGGGTTTACTGTTACTATTACGGTAGTTGCGCAGCCGGTTGCGGTAAATTTACAGGTAATGGTTGTTGTGCCCCCCCGGAATAACCCCGGTAATTTTTTCCGCACCGGTAGCTGCGGCCACTGTAGCCACAATGGTATTGCCACTGTTCCAGGAATGAGCAGGGGTTGCGGGGCCATACAGATAGATATTTGAATTTGCACAGAATGGCATGTTCCCCGTTATTGTGGGTGAAGGGTTAACCGTCACTTTTGTAGAGACCGTATTGGAACCGCAAGCATTTACCAGTGTATATTGGATAGTTGCCACGCCGGTTGCAGTTGCAATCCCCGTTATATCGCATCCTGTAGCAGTCGGGTTAAACGATACGAGTGAAGTAGAAGCTGGGGTCACAGACCACATTCCCCCGCCAACGGACTCCCCCAATGAAATAGTTGAATTGGCGCACAGTTTCACATCTCCGCCTGTTATCGGCGCAGGTGGTTCATCAACCGTTACCGTAAAAGTTACAGGGGTGCCTGTACATCCGCCCGCTGTTGGCGTCACTGTAATTGGTGCAACCGTTGGAACAGTTGCACCAGCTGTTGCTGTAAACGCAGGAATAGAGCCAGAGCCCCCGGTGCCAAAGCCGGCATTGGCGGAAGAAGTCCAGCTAAAGGTCGTGCCGGATACTGGACCAAATGTGAAACCTGCTTCCGGAGCGCCATTGCAATAATCTACGTTTGCAACCGGATACATGGTTGGCGCGGGATTATCCGTTACTACCTGAGTGGCCGTGCAGCCGGCACCTGGCGTAACGTATGTGATCGTGCTCGTGCCGGGAGTTACGCCTATCATAACACCTGTATTAACGTCAATAGTAACAAAGGCGCTGCTGCTGCTCCAGGTGCCACCGGCAACGCCCGCGCTTAAGCCCAAGGTTGTTGTTGATGTGCCGCATAACGTAAACGTACCTTCGATGACAGGTACCGGATTATCCGTTACTACCTGAGTGGCCGTGCAGCCCGCACCCGGCGCAACGTATGTGATCGTGCTCGTACCGGGAGCTACACCCATTATTACGCCTGTATTAACGTCAACGGTAACAAAGGCGCTGCTGCTGCTCCATGTACCACCGGCAACACCCGCGCTTAAGCCTAAGGTTGTCGTTGATGTACCGCATAACGTAAACGTACCCGAGATAACAGGCACCGGATTATCTGTTACTACCTGGGTAGCAGTACAGCCTGAACCGGGTGCAGTGTATGTAATCATGCTCGTACCAGGAGCCACACCTATTATTTCGCCTGTGCCCGAAATGGCGTATACAAATGCCATATTGCTGCTGCTCCATGTACCGCCGGCAACCCCTGCACTTAAGCCTAAGGTTGTTGTTGATGTACCGCATACAATAAACGTACCCGAGATAACGGGCAAAGGGCTTGATGTTATTGTAGCGCTGCCTACCATAGCCCTCTGGCAGCCTGTAGCCGTATTAGTAGCTATAACCGTGTAAGTACCGGGAGTCGTTGGCGGAGGAGAAAAAGGAGGTGGAACGCCCATACCCGTTCCCGTTATAGATGAGGTGCCCGGCTGTAACTGGTAAGTGACCCCATTTTGCGACCCTGACAAGCCAATGGAAACACCGGCGCCGCCGGGGCAAATACCCCCCCCGCCCGTTACGATAAAAACGGTGGGTAACGGATTTGGTGTTACAGCGACGTTGCCTGTCATAGTGCTCTGGCAAAGTGCAGCATTTGTGGCTATTACCGTATAAGTGCCGGTAGTGGTTTGCGGAGGAGAAAAATTGAATGGAACTCCCATTCCTGTTACAGGCGCTGTACCCGGGGCAGGGCTGCTACCAAGCTCTAGTTGGTAGCTGACCCCACTTTCTGACCCTGACAAACCAACCAGAACACCAGCGCCACCAGTGCATACACCGCCACCGCCAGTTACTGTATATAACGTCGGTGGCGCTACAACATTTACCATGGTAAATGTATAGCAGCCTGTAGCAAGTGTATAAGTAATTGTGACCGGTCCGGGGTTGGCGCCTGTGGTAACAAGCCCTGAACTCATACCAACCGTGGCCCTGGTGAAGTCACTGCTGCTAAACATACCACCGGCAGGCATATTATCCATTAAACTCGTAGTCAGGCCTTCGCATACTGAAGTTATTCCGGTGATTGGCCCAGGATTTGGATTTACAGTTAACACGGCAGTTACCAAATTGCCGCCGACAGTATAACTAATAATTGTAGTGCCTGCCGAGACTCCATAAGCAATGCCGGAGGCGGAACCTATGGTTGCAATACTCAAGGCGGTACTCTGCCATGTGCCTCCGCCGACATCAGATAACGGTGTGGAAGCGCCTACGCATACCGTTAATGTTCCCGATATGGCCGGCGGGCCCTGGGCGAAAGAAGCGAAAGCAAAAAGGAGTGCGAGTAATGTAAGCTTGAAATGTTTCATAAATTTTAGCTTTAAATGTTATCAAACGAACCTATAATTAATTCCCCGGACACACACGCACAAATGAGAGAACGGTAGGTTTGGGTGAGAGAACGGTAAAATAATGGCTAAGTGGCTTAATTGCCTAAATAAATGAGTGAGTTTATAACCCGATTTAACAGCCGCCTATTCACTCAACATGTCATGGTTCGACAGGCGCTCCATGACAGAATTTCTTTTTAGCAATGTGCTATATCAACCTACTAATTTACCCTTTGTAGAAAATGGTTTATTAAACCAAGTCGCCGGGGAGTAAAAATTCTACTGTGGTGCCTTTGTTATTTTCGCCGGGGAAAGCATCCTGTATATGGATATAAAGTGCGTGGCCGGTTATTTTGCCTATAAGGTCGAGGCGCTGCTGCGTCATTTTCATGCCTTTGCTGGTATGTGATTTTATTCGGGTGCCGGTATTTTCCATCGGATCGGGGATGCCCACCCCATTGTCCGTTATGCGAACCTTCAACATTCCATCCGGTTCTTTTTTTATATCCACCTGCACATGCCCGTTTTCTTTTTTGGGCAATATGCCATGCCAGACGGCGTTTTCTATAAAAGGCTGCAGCAGCATTACCGGTATCATCGTTTCATCGCCGTCTAACTGTGGGTCTATATCTATTTTGTAAGTGAGTCTTTTGCCAAACCTGATGCGCTCTAATGAAAGATAGAGTTCCAGGTAAGCTACTTCATCATCGAGCGGTATGTATCGTTTTGAAGAAATGTCCAAGTTCATGCGTATGAGCCGTGCAAAATCGGCGAGGTATAAATTGGCTTCGTGCTTTTCATTATTGTTGATATAGTGCTGTATGGAGTTCATCACGTTGAAAATGAAGTGCGGGTTCATCATGGCCTGTAAAGCCTGCTGCTCCAGGTAGGCAACCTGGTCTTTTATTTTCAGTTGCTCCGATTCTTTACGTTTTCTAATCCCGGCCTGGTAGCGGGCAATAAGTATGACTGCTATAATAAAAGCGAAGGCGCAAATGGCAGCAAACCAATAGGTTTTCCAGAAAGGGGGCTTTATGGTAAAGTAAAAAGATTGCGTCCCGCTCCACGGGCCATCCGCTATTTTAGCTCTTAGCTGAAACTGGTAAATGCCGGGGGCGAGATATGGAAAATCAATGGAAGTATTTTTGGTCTCCATCCACGTTTCGTTATCAGTCAGGCGGTATTGATAGACGACATCACCGGGCAACCGGTAACTGATAGCGGTAAAGCTGAATTGCAGGGCATTTTGATCATAGCTAAAAACGTAGGCGCTATCCTGTATAAGTTTCCTTCCTCTATCTGTAAGCCTGGTTATATAAACAGGAGGGGCGTCAATTTTTATTTCGGGCATCCTCGTGTTTAATATGGTGAGCCCTTCCTGGGTCGCAAAGCATATCTCTGAATCATCAGCATACACATCATTGACGCTATTGGTTAAAAGGCCGTCTGCGGTCGTGAATTTTTTTACGAAATCAACATGCCCATGGGTATAGGATATTTTTGTAGCCCCGGCTGGTGTGGCCACATAAATATTGTTCCTGTACACAAATACTTTTTTGCAAAGGTTGCTGCTTAGCCCGTCGTGTTCGGTTAGGTGTTGCAGTACTTTTCCCTCTTTGTAAAGCAGCAGTCCATTGCCATAAGAAGCAAGCGCCAAAACTGAATCTGAGGTTTCGCCAATATCGTAAATACTGCCGGATAAATAAACACTTTCAGATGCGTGGTTTACTTCCTCTGTCCCGTTATTACTGTATAAGCCGTCATTGGCGCCATACCAGATCATTCCTTTTTTATCAGCGTATACACAATAATATCTTCTGCCGGGTTTGGCTAAGGCCTTAAATAAACCATTTACATGGCCCGGAGTATCAGGTATAAAGATAGAGCCACCATCGCAAACCAATATATTATTGTTGTTCCACACCAAGTCTTTTACACTCCAAATCCGGCTAGTCATATTTGTAACAATGGGAACAAAATGTACGAGGTGCTTTGCTTTTATCGTACTACGATCAAAGTTATCAACCCGAGCCAGATAGCCATCGGTCCCTACCCACATGTCATCTTCATGAATGAGCAGCTTTGTCACCCTTGAATTAGCATGTTGCTGCTTTTTTTTCATAAAGGGCAGCGCTGAGGTTACCCCGTTTTTCAATACATTAATTGTTTGATCGTCATGCCCGGTATATATATTGCCCCTTTTATTTTTTGTCACGCAGTAAACGCTGTGCTTTTCATAATTTACACAATAAAAATTATTTACGGCTTTATAACCTGCAGGCAGCATATAGGCGCCATCGCCAAATGTTGCTATCCATATATTGTGCTCCTTATCTTCTGCCAAATCAGCTATGCCGGAATTATTGAGATACCTTTCAGGCGCAGCGGAAAGGTGGTTATAGTCATAGCGATATACCCCTTTATCCGATGTTTCAATCCAAAGCGAACTATCTGAACTTAGCACTCCAGCATATATTTTGGTATTTGCAAATTCATTTCCTAAAGCAAGTATCATTTGCTGTGTAGTATCTTTTTGCCTGATAATTCTTTCACGCGACACAAATAAAACACTACCATCAGGCAGATAGCATGGCTTGCTTTTCACCGCCCTATTATATTTAACGCTGTGCTTTATAAATTCATGGTCTGCATATACAAACAGGCCCGAATATTTTTTAACCGATGCCTCGGGAGCCACAATACCCACATCCCCTTTGCCACAACTCACTACTATGCCCTCCCCTTGTAAACCTAAGTTGGAATAAAGTTTTTCCACTTTTTCGCTATCAACTATGGTATATCCACCATAAGCCGAAAACCACAGGCGGTGCTTCCTGTCTTCAAAAAAGTGAATATAGGTCCCACTTATTCTAGCCTTCTTAAGTATGGCATCATTAGTCGGATTGAAAAATTTTCCGCGCAGGTAATAGCACAACGTACCTGAAAATCCAAGCAGCCATATCCTTCCTTTTGAATCCTCCGCTATCTTGATCACTTCGTTATCAGACAAGCCATCGGATAAAGTAAAGTTTGTAAAGCTATGCCCGTCGAACCGGGAAACACCTGCATCTGTAGCAAACCATAAATAGCCTTTTGAATCATTGAGTATGCTGTAAATAGTACCGCTTGGCAATCCGTCTTTGACGGTATAGTGCTTCATGGTAGCTTCCTGGGCAAAAGAATAAAAAGCGGTAAATATTTGCAGCAAGCAAAAAAGGGCTGCTTTAAAGGGGAAGACCTTTTGCATCAGCTGAGAAATTGTTTGGCTTTATCCAATAGCTCATTACTTCTTCTCCGGGACACCGAAAGCGTTCGCCCGTCCGACATGACAGCGTCAATGCCATTTTCTCGGCTGATGTTTTTTAGGTGATATAGGTTAATGATGCTGGATTTATGAATGCGGAAAAAACCAACATCGCCAAGCAGGCCTTCGTACTCTTTGAGTGTTTTGGATACAACCACTTTTTGCTGTTTTACGAGGTAAAAAGAGGTGTAATTATCATCTCCTTCGAGGCAGATAACATCCTCCAGATCTATGATGTTATAGCCGTTAGCATCGTGAAGTGTAATTTTTTTTATTGTTCCCGGATGACGCAGCATGGTTACGAGATTACCCATTATCGCGGTATAAGTTTCATTTTCAGTGTTTTTTCGGAAAGCATGTATCTGCAATAGTTTCTGTTCGACTTGTTTTAACTCCGTGATGTCAACAGGCTTCAATAAAAAGTCAACGGCTGACGCTTTTAATGCATTGAGGGCATATTTCTCGTAAGCTGTTACAAATACCACAAGCGGCATAAAACTGAGCATATTCAGCAAATCAAATCCATTCTTCTTTGGCATAGCTATGTCAAGGAAGACAACATCCGGCTTTGAGCTGTTTATCAATAATGCAGCAGATTCGGCGCCTGTGGCAGTATCTATAATTTTTATTGACGGGCAGTAAATGCCAAGGAGTTTTTTAAAATTAGTTATCGCATTGAGCTCATCATCAACAATTATGGCGGACAAGTAATTTTTTTGCTGCATTTAAAAGGAAGAGGAGGCTGTGATTTATGTTTAAATATACTAAAAAAATACACGAATTATAATAAAAGCATTCAATAACACTTTAATAACGAGATATTAATTCAGAGAAAAACATAGGAAAACTCCCGAAAGAATGGTTTGCAGACAATCATCCCCCGTAACGAAGATGTCCCATACTTTTGGAGTATGAGACATCTACAGGTTTATGACATCGATGCGCTTTACAATCCTTTGCCGTGGCAGGCTTTGTATTTTTTGCCGCTGCCGCAGGGGCAGGGGTCGTTTCGGCCTATTTTGGGGCCTACCTGCACGGGGGCACGTTTTACCGGGGCAGCCGCCTCCGGAGTTTCGGTATAGTAGTCTTCTTCATCTGCAGCATAGTCCTGGCCACGTGCATCTATCTGCGCTTTGTTCACGCGCATCTTGCTCATGTCGGTCGGCGGTTCAGGCTTTCTCGCTGCCTGAGGCGGGGCATCCTGTATAGGAATACCAGCACGAAGCAGGAAGGAGATGATATCACGGTTGGTCTCCAGCATCATCTGCTTGAAGAGGTTGAATGCTTCAAACTTATAGATAAGGAGTGGGTCCTTCTGCTCATAGGAAGCCATTCGCACAGACTGGCGCAAGTCGTCCATAGCGCGGAGGTGGTTTTTCCAAGCATCATCAATTATGCCAAGCGTTATATTCTTTTCCAGCGACTGGATAACCGGCTGCGCCTGCTGCCTCACGGCTTCTTTCAGCTCCACATACACCTGCATGCCGCGTATGCCATCCGTGAAGGGCACTACAATATTGTCTATACGGTCGCCATTGTCTTTTAATATTTGTGAGAGGGTTGGCATCATCTGCTCGCGCAGTGTATTCGCCTTGCGGTTGTAATAATCTTTTACCTGGTGATATAGTTGCTCACCGATCACATTGGCATCAGGATTGGCCACCTGCTCGGGTGTAAGCTCCGGTTCTATTACCAAGTGCTTCATTACTTCGAGCTTAAACGCACTGGCATCATGGTTTTCCGCAAACTGCTCTGCAAGGCCTACGCATACGGCAAACATGGCGTTATCGAGGTCGATGGCGAGGCGCTCGCCAAAAAGAGCGTGCCTGCGGCGCTTGTAGATAACATCACGCTGGGCATTCATTACGTCATCATACTCCAACAGGTTTTTACGCATGCCGAAGTTGTTTTCCTCGACCTTGCGCTGCGCGCGCTCTATGGATTTAGAGATCATGCTGTGCTGCAACACCTCTCCATCTTTATGCCCCATCTTATCCATGAGGGAAGCGATACGTTCTGAACCAAACAGGCGCATAAGATCGTCCTCAAGGGAAACGAAAAACTGCGAAGAACCGGGATCGCCCTGGCGGCCCGCGCGGCCCCTCAACTGGCGGTCAACCCGGCGGCTTTCATGACGCTCGGTACCCATAATGGCAAGGCCACCAGCCTCTTTCACACCCGGGCCCAGCTTTATATCCGTACCACGGCCTGCCATGTTTGTCGCGATAGTGATGGCGCCCGGCAAGCCTGCTTCAGCTACTATCTGGGCTTCACGTGCGTGCTGCTTGGCATTTAGTACGTTATGCGGTATTTTTTTCTGCTGCAGCATACGGCTGAGCAACTCAGATACTTCTACAGAGGTGGTACCCACCAGAACAGGGCGACCTATGGCGCGCAATGCTTCTATCTCCTCAATAGCAGCCTTATATTTTTCACGCTTGGTTTTATATACCAGGTCCTGCTGGTCTTTACGTGTCACCGGCAGATTGGTAGGTATGGTTACCACGTCCAGTTTGTATATCTGCCAAAACTCTCCTGCTTCCGTTTCAGCGGTACCTGTCATGCCAGCCAGCTTATGGAACATACGGAAATAGTTCTGGAGGGTAACCGTGGCAAATGTTTGTGTGGCTGCCTCTACCTGCACATTTTCTTTGGCTTCAATAGCCTGGTGCAGCCCATCGCTATAGCGGCGGCCATCGAGGATACGGCCAGTCTGCTCATCGACTATCTTCACCTTGCCATCCATTACCACATATTCCACGTCTTTATCGAAGAGGGTATATGCTTTAAGCAGTTGCTGCACGGAATGGATACGATCAGCTTTTATGGCATAGTCTTGCAGCATAGCATCTTTTCGCTGCAATTTTTCTTCAGGAGTGGCGGCAGTTTTTTCTATTTCGGCAAGCTCGCTGCCAATATCGGGAAGAATAAAGAAACTATTGTCTTCACCAGCACCGGTGATCAGGGCTATGCCTTTTTCGGTGAGGTCAACGCTGTTATTCCGCTCATCAATAGCAAAGTAGAGCTCAACGTCCACTTTTGGCATGTTCCGGTTTTGCTCACCTATGTAATAATTCTCCGTTTTTTGTAATAATTGTTTGTTGCCTTCCTCGCTCAGGAATTTTATCAGGGCACTGTTTTTGGGCAAGCCACGGTAAGCGCGGTATAAATGAAGCCCACCGGCGTCTTTGTCTGTTTTGCCATCTGCTATGAGCTTTTTGGCTTCTGTAAGGCTTTGGTTGGCTATTTTGCGTTGGGCTTCCAGCAACCTTTCTATCCGTGGCTTCAGCATGTGGAACTGCTGCTCATCGCCCTTGGGTATTGGGCCTGAAATAATGAGCGGTGTACGGGCATCATCTATCAATACACTATCCACTTCGTCCACCATTGCGTAGTGGTGCTTACGCTGCACCATTTCGGACGGGTGGTGTACCATATTATCGCGGAGGTAATCAAAGCCGAATTCGTTATTCGTACCGTAGGTAATGTCGGCTAGATATGCCTGTCGGCGCTCGGGTGAATTAGGCTCATGCTTGTCTATGCAATCGGTAGTTAAGCCAAGCCACTCAAACAAGGGGCCATTCCATTCCTGGTCACGGCGGGCAAGGTAATCGTTCACCGTAACTATGTGTACCCCTTCGCCGGCAAGAGCATTGAGGTAAGCAGGCAGGGTTGAAACCAGGGTTTTACCTTCGCCTGTTGCCATTTCTGCTATTTTGCCATCGTGCAGCACCATGCCGCCGATTAGCTGGACATCATAATGCAGCATGTTCCAGGTGACGGTTATGCCGGCTGCATCCCATGTATTTTTATAGACAGAGTTATTGCCATCTATGCTGATATGCTTTTTTTGAGTAGCCAGCAACCTATCCAGGTCAGTAGCCGCGGCTACTAACTCCTGGTTGTCTTTAAAGCGGTGGGCGGTTTCTTTCACCACTGCGAACGCCTCGGGAAGTATGATACGGAGTATTTCCTCAATTTGTTCATCCCGTTTTTTCACCAGTTTATCTACTTCGTTGTAAATAACTTCCCGAAACTGTATATCCTCGGCATTATCTGTTTCAGCTTCCGCTTTTTTATCGGCGATCTGCTGGTCTATATCGGCGAGATGTTCGGCTATCCGCCGGCGAAATTCCTGTGTTTTGCTGCGTAACTGGTCGTTAGATAACGATTGATATTCATTATAAAAATCATTTATCTCAGCCACAACGGGGTTTAACTTCTTCACATCCTTATCGGATTTGTTACCGCCAAATATTTTTGAAAGAATTCCAATCATTTATGTAGTAATTAGTTGTTAGTCGAAAGTCGAAATTATAGAGGTGAGGATTGAGGATTTAAGTATTTAAAATATTTACAATTTAATTTGTTGTAGTCATTGTACCAACATTCGTTAATCAAAAGCTATGCAATTTTTTAAAACTGCCATGATGGCGCAAAAGGGCGACGAAGTTAGACCAAATGCAGGATTTGAACAAGAATAAGTGATTGGGAAAACGTAAGGAAATGTTATATATTGCATGTGTAATGCAGAAAAATAAATAGATGAAGACGGTAGTTGCATTTACATTGGCATTCATAGCCATACTTTTTTGCAAAACAGGTTTTGCGCAGTATGATGATACTCTTGTCAGGGTATACAGATATTACGATACAACAGACAAAGTATATATAACGGTTGCGGAGGACGAGTACAATGATAGCGAGATAAAAAATTGGGGTTGGACAGACAGGCAGTTATTATTTTACGGCTATCATAAACCAGGACCGGACCGAGTAGGCGTATATGGCTGGTTGAACCCGGTGAGCAAGGCGCGTATCAGCATTGCGGAAGACGAGTTTACAGACGAGCATATGCAGAAAAACGGGTATAATCAAAAACATTTCCAATTCTATGCCCTTACCCGCCGGGGGCCACATACCGTATGTGTTTATATGTGGCTGATGTCTAAACGCCACGTGTGGGTAACGATAGCTGAAGATACAGATACTGATGCATATCTAAGGAAAGGCTACCACCACAAAACCTACCAGTACTATGCTATATATAGTGGAATAAGAAAATAAACGCAAGCCGTCTTATTGGTACAATACCAGTGAAATGGGCTACAGTTTACAGTAGATAAAAAAAATTTTATCGTAATAATTTGCAAGACAACAAAATTTTTATGTATTTTGGGTTCGATTTTGAAAATGAGATCAGACATGAAAAGAACCATCATAGTAGTTACAACAGTACTGGCAGCGGTATTATTTGGCCATAAAAGCTTTGCGCAGGAAGATCTTGTGCGGGTATTTCGCTGGTATATTCCGGAAGACCAACAATATTGCACAGTAGCCGACGGCGAGTTTCAGGACGGGCAATTGATCAACTGGGGCTGGACAGACAAGACCCAAATATTCAATGCCTACCGCACTCCCGGACCAGGCCGTGTGGCTGTATATGGTTGGTCGAACCCAGTGAGCAGGGCTCACATAAGCGTTGCCGAAGATGAATTTACAGATGACCAGATGCTGAAGAATGGATATACCCAGAAGCACCTGCAATATTATGCACTTACACGCCGCGGCCCTAATACAGTATGTATATACCGCTGGCTGATGAGCAAGCGCCATGCATGGGTTACCATACCGGAAGACGCTGATACTGATATATACCTGAAGAAAGGCTACCATCATAAGACATACCAGTATTTTGGTGTGTACAGAAATGTGGATGCCCCGATTTACGATCAGCTATAATTGAGTAGAAAGTCGTCAGTAGAAAGTAGAAAGCTTGCGATAATTACATCTATAATCATATTAAGAGCCCCGGTTTCCGGGGCTTTTTTATTGGTGCCAAAAAGGAATAAAATGTGGGATTGATTTTGCCATTATAACTGTTCCTTTTTTTAAATTAAGTTTGCTTCCCTAATCAGTAGTTTATGAATAATAAAAAGATTTGCTTGTTACTGACTGTAACAGCAGTTATTTCTTTGCATGCACTTGCGCAAAAAAAGCAATTTACGATAGCAGAAGCCACCAACGGCATGTCAACGACACTGGCGCCAAAGAGCATCAAAAATGCTTCCTGGCAATCGGGCACAGATAATTTGTGGCAAACAGATAAGCAAGGTGATAATGATGTATGGAAAGTAATTAATTTTTCTGAACACAGGGAAAATGTGATGTATATAGAGCAGGGAAGCTACCCTGAAAAGATGGCGTCAATACCTGTTATCAAGTGGCTGGATAAAAACAGAGCCTACTTTACAAATGGGAAAGATATAATAGACGGGAAACTAAGTGCAGACAAATTTACCTGGGACAAACTTGTTGCCTTACCTGATAGTGCAGAGCGCATAACCGTAGATAAAAGCGAGCATGTTGCTTATACCATCGCTAACAATCTATGGTTGTGGGACAAAGAAAACGGGAAAAAACCTGTAACGACAGAAACAAACAAAGATGTTGTTTGCGGGCAGTCGGTACACCGGGAAGAGTTTGGCATTGATGGTGGGATATTTTTTTCTCCTAAAGGCAATTTCGTCGCTTATTACCGCATGGATCAAAGCATGGTAAAGGATTATCCGATTGTAAAGTGGGATGTGACACCTGCAACCGAAGAAAACATTAAGTACCCCATGGCAGGAGGCACCTCGCACGAGGTGACACTCTGTGTATATGATATAGCGACTGGTAAAACGGTTATTATGGAAACAGGCACAAAATATAAAGACCACTACCTTACCTGCGTTACATGGAGCCCGGATGAAGAATACATTTATATTGCTATCCTTAACCGCGATCAAAATCACCTGACCCTAAATAAATACAGTGCAACAACCGGAGAGCGGGTGAGTACATTATTTGAAGAATCTGACCCAAAGTATGTTCACCCGATGCACCCACTCACCTTTATTCCCGGTGACAATGAAGAGTTTATATGGTGGAGTGAGCGCGATGGTTATGAACATCTTTACCTGTACCATACTGATGGCCGGCTTGTCAGACAAATCACAAAAGGCAAATGGGTGGTGAATGAAATAGCCGGTATTGACGCTGCCGAAAGAAAATTAATTGTTACCGCGTCAAAAGAGTCTCCTCTTGAAAAACATATATATACCGTGAGCCTAAATAATGGCCGTATGGAACGCATAGACAAAGGCGCAGGTATGCATACTGCTTTGTGCAGCGAAGATGGAAAGTTTGTACTCGATGTATATAATGGCGCGGGCATACCTAAGAATAGTTATGTAAGAGCTGCAGATGGTGCATTCTCCAGAGAATTAATAAAAGCCCCGGACCCTCTTGCTGACTATGACCGACCGGAGATAAGAAATATAACGATAACAGCTGCCGATGGCGTAACGCCTTTATATGGAAAGCTCATACTCCCAACACGTTTCGATAGTACAAAAAAATACCCGGTAATCGTTTATTTGTATAATGGGCCTAATGTGCAGCTCGTGCACAATTCATTTCCTGAAAGCGGTAATCTTTGGTATGAGTACATGGCGCAGCATGGCTACATTGTTTTCACTATGGATGGCAGAGGTAGCTGGAATAGAGGGATAAATTTTGAGCAGGCTACCTTTCGCAAGCTGGGAGATGCCGAAATGGCGGACCAGCTGAAAGGGGTGGACTATTTGAAATCTCTTCGTTATGTAGATGCTGACAGAATGGGTGTGCATGGCTGGAGCTATGGCGGGTTTATGACCACATCGCTTATGTTGAAGCATCCGGGTGTATTCAAATGCGCTGTAGCGGGTGGCCCGGTAATGGACTGGAAAATGTATGAAGTAATGTACACCGAGCGATACATGAACACGCCGCAGAATAACCCCCAGGGATATGAAAATACCAACCTGCTCGACAAAGTAAAAGACCTGAAAGGCAAATTATTACTGATACATGGTACCAACGATAATACCGTCGTGTGGCAGCACAGCATAGACTTCGTCAAAAAATGCGTAGATGAAGGTGTGCAGGTTGACTACTTTGTTTATCCGGGGTATGAACACAATGTGAGAGGGAAGGACAGAGTGCACCTGATGCAGAAGATTAGTGATTACTTTGATGAGTACTTGAAACCTAAATCCTAAGGGAGTTCGGAGATGATTTAATGAGTTGGAGTTTGTTTTGCGGAGCTGGCTCTTTTGGCTTTGCGGGTATGATAAATATGATGCCCTGTTCGGAATACCAGAAAAACTATAACTACCAATACTGCGGTTAAAGACCAGATGCCCATATAAATTATTTTATTTACTGTTTACTTGATGGAATAGATACAATAACCGAGCCAGCAGATTTGTCAACTTTGAAAAAGTTGACAAATCTTATAGCGATGTTGTAGGCCACCAGGTGTTCCCGCAAGGATCAACGATTCCCCCGCTTCTGCCATAGGGTTGGTCTGACACTGGCATTATTGATGTAGCGCCGGCGGCAATGGCTTTAATGTATGCTTCATCGGCATCCGGTACATAAATAAAGAAGCCCCCGGTTCTTGGCGGGAAGGCGTCTGTACTGTCGGCAAACATGATGACGCATTCTCCGACTGTTATCTCTGCATGCATAATAATTTTTTCATCACGCATTTGTGTCATTTTTTCTTTCGCACCAAAAACATCCTGCATGAATTTCATAAAACCAGTAGCATCCTTTACTATTAGGTAAGGCATGACCTGCTGGTAACCGGAAGGAATGTTGATCTCAAGCATGAAACTGAGTTAAGGTATCTCATCAATAGAATAATAAACAGGCAAGCCTTTCGAAACAATCAAATCTTTTTCCCTATTTGCGCCTTTGCTTTCTCCTATCATTAATATCGCATCGCATTTATCTATGACAGCTAATGATATTTGCATAACTGCTTCATACGGATCCTGAACAACTCCCTTCGCCACTATGGGGAGTGCCATATTCACTCCGATGAAAGGAATATGGCCCTTCCGATAAACATTTGCCGCAGCGATATTCATTGCATCAAAGTTTCTATTTCTTTGCTCTTCAGTTGATGCTGAATATGGTCCTGCTATTCCGATTATCATAGATCGCAATTAAGAAAGTTTCTTCTTCAAACCTTCATTCAGTGCATCAAGGAATTCTTCGGTATACAAATAATCTTTCCCATGTGATACTTTATTGCCACTGACACATACGGCAAGGTCTTTATATTTTGTGCCTGTTTCCATAATAACCGTTTTACCAGTCGCTATATCATATACACAG
>Ga0206890_1202_pt1 | contig 17703 bp, 19 predicted proteins | sample Alteio_BWOrgHeat_58_FD_152960 | JGI IMG/M metagenome (GOLD analysis project Ga0206890, IMG submission 152960) | Enriched cells from forest soil in Barre Woods Harvard Forest LTER site, Petersham, Massachusetts, United States - Alteio_BWOrgHeat_Nextera6 ... | reverse complement strand
GTCGAAGGGGCGGGTGCCGAAGCCGCCGATGTTGTCGAAGATGAGTGTGCCGTCGTCGATGACGGTGATGTTTTCGCCGGCGACACGCTCGCCTAACATGCCGCTGAAGAAGGAAGCGTTGCGGTAGATGGCGTCGCCGTTGGCTGCGTCGAAGATGTTGCCGATGACGGACTGCGAGAGCTCGGGGGCGAAGACGACGGACGCTTTTTGTGTTGGGACGCGGCGGGCGTTGAGACGGCGGAGGGTGCGGCGCGCGGCTTCGTGGCCGATGGATTCGGGGTTGTCGAGTTTTGTGGTGGTGCGGGCGTTCGAGAACCAGTAGTCGCGCTGCATATTGCCTTTTTCGTCCTGCGCGATGGGCGAGGCGGAGAATCCGCAGTAGCTGCGACGGTATTCGCCGAAGAAGCCGCGGGAGTTGAGCATGATCTTGTGGGAGGTGGCGGTGTCGAAGTCGCCGCCGCGGGAGTTCTGGATGCGGGTGTCGTAGGCGAGGGCGGCGGCTTCGGTGCGGCGGGCGATCTCGATACGCTCGGCGGGGGGCATGTGGTTGACGTCGTCGAAGTAGAGGTGGAGGTCGCCTTCGAGTTTGCCGAATTGTTCCGGGTCGGGGAGGCCGGCGAAGGGATCTTCGCTGGTGATGCGGGCGAGGGCGATGGCTCCTTCGACGAGATGAGTGAGGCCTTCGGGGGAGAGGTCGGAGGAGGAGGTGCTGGCTACGTGTTGACCAATAAATACGCGGAGTCCGATGGCGCGGGAACCGGATTCTTTGAGGGTTTCGACCTGGCCGAGGCGGACGAGCGCGGAGAACTCGTCGCCTTCGTAGAGGACGACTTCGGCGTCGGTGGCTCCGGCTTTGAGGGAGCGAGCCAAGACGTCTTGCGCGATTTCTCGTAGATTGATTGCGGGCTGGGTTTCGGTCGGCATAGAGTCAAGGATATCGTCTTATGGGTCCGGAGGGATTTCGCTTTGTGAGGGTAGCTGGATGCACAGGAGGGCCTGGTTGCTCGTTCTGTTGTTCCATTGCGTGTTGGCTGTTTGTGCGAAGGCGCAGGAACCGCAGGAGCCTGAGGATCCGGAAGATGAAAAGCAGTTTGGGCTTTGGCTTGATCAGGGGGTTTCTGCCGATCTCACCGCCAACAAGTCTCTGGAGTTCGAGATCCATGAGAGGTTCGATAAGGGTGGAACGAACCTGTATGAATATTTTTTCCAGGGCGGGGTTGGTTTTCGAGTTCGGCCTTGGCTGACGGTGATTCCGTCGTACCGGTATCAACGCTTTCCCGGGAATCCCGCTGGGGTCGATTATGAAAACCGGCTGCTTCTGAATCTGACAATGAGTACTTCGCGGGGGCCGTGGCGACCCAGTCTGCGAACGATTGTCGAAGGAAGATTTCCGGATGGACGGATTGCTTCCGCGCGGCTCAGGTTTCGCCCCGGCATCGAATATACGTTGCCGCTTCGCGTGACGCGCCGTCCCGTGATGGTGTTGACGAATGAGTTTTTTGTCGTTCCGGGCGAGAACAGCTTTCTTGCGGGAAGCCATTTCACACAGGACCGGGTCGCGGTGGGCGTGCGAATTCCCATTGGGGACTCGTTGGCCATCCGGCCTTACTACCTGCTTCAGCTTGTGGATTTGCCCGCCGGGTGGGAGGGCAACAACGTTATCGGTCTGTCACTGGCGTGGAAGGTTCGGAAGATCGGCGCAAAGTCCGCGCCTTAGACACCCAGCTTTCAGGAGGCTAGCGGACCGGGGATGCGGAGGGGCGAGGCTGACGGCCGTCGGTGGCCTTGAGGAAGTACAGGCCGGAGGCGCAGTACTCGGAATCGCTCTTGAGCTTGTGCTCGATGTGGGCGGCCAGACTGTCGCCGGAGCGGCGTTTGACAACTTTGACCGCACCACCGCAGTCTTTGCAGCGGAACTCGGTGTCGTTATCTTCGAGGGCGACGGTGATGGGCTTGACCTTCCAGAAGGGCTCGTAGCCGCCGGCTGCGCGGACGCGAAGTCGCTTCACTTCGCACTCGTAGAATTTTTCCCGTTCGACTGCCATGAGACACCTCGATAAACCCTGAGACTGTGAGTCGAGCGTTGGATGTTACTTTCCGTTGTGATGCGGTAAAGTGCGCTAGCTCTATTGTAGCGGATTTTGGCCTTATTTATTGGATTTGGGCATAGAGCGGCCTCGGTCCGCCAGGTTTAATGAGAAGTTCGTTGTAATGGCTGAAGAGAATTGTGTTCGCAGATGGTTCCCACTTTTGCGAAGAAGCTACATCATGGGGGCACCGGGCTGCGGCCGTGCCGCTCAATTAATACAGACCCCACTTTCGGCGCGATTGTTCAGATTACGGTTCCAATCCTAAGGCTTTCGCAAGCAACTTTGCGGTTATCTCAGTTCCGATGTCCTTGGCGAAGTCAAACACCCCTTTTCCCATCTTCGAAAAGACTTCAATAACCTTCATCCCGTCATGTTTTTCAGCATACTGCTTTGCTTCGGCCACAAGTTCCAACTGCCGAAAGTCGGCCGGCGTCTCCGCTGTCCTTTTCAGTTCGGCCTTGAGTTGTTCGAGTTCTGCGATCAGTTTTGAGAAATCAACTTGTGTTTCGACCGAAGCCCATTGCTGTTGATGATTCATTGTTCCGACTGAGTGTCTGCCGATTGCCCCCGCATGACCAAAGTTAATGATCTGATCTCCATGAATAGTCGTAGGGTTTCCAGCGACACCATCCACCTGTTGGAAACCCGCTTTTGTAATCTCCAAGTTATAAATATCTCGGATCACTTGATTGATTCCGGTTCTTATGATGGCGCCCGAGACTAAGCCACGCTTTTCGAGAGCGTCAATCGCACGGAATAGCTTTGAATCGCTTGGTTCTGGATTCAATTGTCTTTTAAGCCAAGTCATGTCCTTCGAGACTGGAAAAGCTGAATGCAAAGCTTCCAATATTTTCTCAGCGAGGTGGGTATCGTACCCATGCTCGTCGATTCCTTCGTCGTTCGGCATACTGTTGATTCGTTCCATAGCGCTCATAATTATCTGATCTTTCCAACCACCGGGGCCGTTGTCCCATAAACGAGCGTCTGCAGGTAATTCCACGGTCGTGAATCCATGACGCATCAAACGTTCGCATCGTTGCTCCTGCTCAGGATTCAACAAGCCTGTTTGGAGCTCAAAGTTGAGCTCACGTCGATGTGACTTTGCCTTGATTAAGGCACTTTTCAACAATTGACCTTGGGGAGAGATGTACGGTTGTTTTGAAATGCTCTCTACCGAAACTGCTATAAGCACCGAATCTTCGACCATTCACCGCCTCCGAAACAGAATAGCGAATATGTGGCGAAGGAGCGAGCGGTACGTTAGTGTAAATTTCTAATTTGTGCCGCCGACGGTCATCTTGTCTAGCTTGGTGGTCGGGAGGCCTACGCCTACGGGGACGGATTGGCCTGATTTGCCGCAGGTGCCGATGCCCTCATCCAAAGCGAGGTCATTGCCGACCATAGACACGTATTTGAGGGCTTCGGGGCCGTTGCCGATGAGCGTGGCGCCTTTGACCGGACGGGTTACTTTGCCGTCTTCGATGAGGTAGGCTTCGCTGGCGGAGAAGACGAACTTGCCGCTGGTGATGTCGACCGAGCCTCCGCCGAAGTTGACGGCGTAGAGGCCGCGCTGGACGGATTTGATGATGTCTTCGGGCATGTCTGTGCCGTTTAGCATGTAGGTGTTAGTCATGCGCGGCATGGGGATGTGGTGGTAACTCTCGCGGCGGCCGCTGCCGGTGTTGGGCGTGCCCATGAGGCGCGAGGAGAGCTTGTCGGAGAGGTAGCCCTTGAGGATTCCGTTTTCGATGAGGACAGTCTCCTGTGTGGGGTTGCCCTCGTCGTCCATGTTGATGGAGCCGCGGCGGCCGGGCATGAGGCCGTTGTCGACGACGGTGACCTTTTCGCTCGCGACCTTTTGCCCGATGAGGCCGGCGAAGGCGGAGGTTTTTTTGCGGTTGAAGTCGGCTTCGAGGCCGTGGCCTACGGCTTCGTGCAGGAGGACGCCGGGCCAGCCGGGGCCGAGGACGACGGGCATCTCGCCTGCGGGGGCGTCGACGGCGTCGAGCTGGAGGATGGCGGTGCGGGCGGCTTCGTGGGCGAAGTGTTCGGGGGATTTGGAGTCGGTGAAGAAGTCCATGGTGACGCGGCCGCCGCCTCCGCTGCTGCCACGGGCGGTGCTGCCTGCGCCGTTGTTGCCGGCAGCGTCTTTGGCGATGACGAAGACGTTGAGGCGCGCGAGGGGCTGGGTGTCGGAGGCGAAGGTGCCATCGGAGGCGGCGACCAGGATGCGGCGGAGCTCGTCGTTGAAGCCGGCGCGGACCTGGGTGATGCGAGGGTCGTAGGCGCGGGCTGCGGCGTCGGCGCGCTGGATGAGGGCGAGCTTGGCGGCGATCTCAGCGTCGGTGGTGGCTCCGGCTACGGGGTAGAGGGCGGGAGTTTCGGTGTGGCGAAAGCCGTGCATCAGCTCTTTGGCGGGGCCGGAGGCGATGAGGGCTGCGGTTCGCGCGGCGCGGAGGAGGCAGTCGGAGGAGAGGTCGTCGGTGTAGGCGTACCCGGTGCGCTCGCCAGAGAGGACACGGATGCCGCAGCCGAGGCTGATGCCCTGAGAGGCGGTTTTGACGAGGGACTCGTCAATGCCGAGGGCGGTGGAGGTGACGGACTCGAAGTAGAGGTCGGCGTATTCTCCACCGGCGGAGAGGGCTTCACCGAGGCAGCGCTCCATGAGACGCTCGGATATTCCCAGTTTTTCGATGAAGTAGCGCTTGTGGTCTGGCTGTGGGAGGGTCATCCTCTTTTGATGATAGGGGCGGAAGATGGATGCGGCAATGGAATTCGGGTGGATTGAGTGCGGTTTGGTTGTCGGTTAGGATTTAGGAGGAGGATTTGCGATGAGTTCGAATGTGCGGGAGTCTTGGCTGGATCGGTGGTGGCCGTTGTTGCTGATCACGTTTGGCGTGATCTTTGTGACGATTCTTGATAACTTTGCGCCGACTTTGTAGATACGGTTGGCTGAGTTTTGGGATGGCACGGTGAGAGCCGTGCCTTTTCGTTTTGTAGTGTCTGAGAACGGCGTCTCGCGAAGGTTAGATAACTTCGTTCAGCTTCACGATGCCATCTGATTGCAGTTGTTCGAGAAATTTGGCTTCAAGTGCTTCCCCACAGCCAACATGCTGAAAGTTGTCATAGATACCCAGTTCTAGCTTGCCCCGTTTTTCAATTTGGATGTGCAGGATAGCTTTGGGTATCGTTCCTCCGATTGCTGAGCTGATCTCTTTTGTGAGCTCTGCTTCTAACGGAAGAACAATGAAATCCTGTTTCGGCCAGATGGTGTTCCTCTTTAAGGTGCTGGTTTCTTCCCCTGATGCTCCCCTTATCTTGCTAAGGCTCAAAGAGCTTAGATTTCCTTCAAACGAGACATAGGCGCTTCCGGCAAGCTCTGTCATTGCCTCCCTGAAGAAGCGGCGTTTGTCCAGAATTTTCAATCGTCGTCTCTGAAGCATCTGATCGTCCTTTTTTCCTATCGTCCGTGGGAGGGGTCAGTGGTGGTGGCTACGCTCAGGTCGAGGGTGAAGTTGGGGAGGTTGGGGTCGTAGCAGTTGTTGTCGGGGGCGTAGGTTTTGGCGCAGGCGGCGGTGATTTCTTTGCGGCGGGGGGATTGGGCGTACTGCCAGGCGATGACGTCGGGGGTTCCGCTGGCTGTGATGGGTGGCGGCGTGAAGGTGCAGCCGTTGGCGGGTGGGCAGGCGTCCTGGTAGACCCAGAAGGCGATCTCATGGAGATGTTGGGCGGCGACGAGTTCGCGGATGTTCTGGATGGTGGTGATGGTTTTGCCGGGGGCGTCGTCGACGGGTTGGCCGCTCGCGTAGACGCCGGGGAGATAATTTGCGTGAGCGACGGCTTCGGTCCAGGCGAGGAGGTAGGTGGATTGGTTGTCGTTGAGCCGGCCGCCCTCTTCCTGATCGAGAAAGAGGATGGTGTGGGCGGGGAAGTGTTCGCGCTGGGCGGCGGTGATGGCTTTGGCGGCATCGCTCGCTCCGAGCGTTGCGGGTGGGGTGCCGGCGCGTTTGGCGCGAGAGATTTCGGCGTCGGTTTTGCCGTTGGCTAGGACCAGGAATCCGAAGTTGTTCTGAAGGAGTGCGTCACGCTTCCCGACCCAGGAGTCGGTGTGCTCGCCGGGCGGGTTGGTGAGCCAGTAGCCGGCGAACGCGAAGTGACGGCGGAGGATCGGGAGCGCGGCGTCGCCGGGATAGTTGTTGCTGTCGAAGCCGATGGGTTGAAGCGCCTGTGTCGGGGGTGCGCTTTGTTGCGCGGCGGCAGCGGCGGTGAGGAGCAGGAGTATGGAAAGATCTCTTGAAATGGTTAGCATGGAAGGTTCGAGTTAGATGTTGGATCAAGGTTACACAACGGTATGCTACGGTGCTTAGTAGATAAGAAATGTCAGGAGGGCCTATGTCTTTGCAAGAGGTGGACCCGAGGTATCCAGTAGGCAAGTTTGCTTCGCCTGCGACGATTACTCCGGACGACCGCACAGGCGCGATTGCGACACTGGCAGAGTTGCCGGAGCAGCTGCGCAACGCGGTGGATGGGCTGAATGCAGCGCAGTTGAATACGCCCTATCGCGACGGCGGATGGACGGTGCGGCAACTGGTGCACCACATCGCCGACAGCCATATGAATGCATTTGTGCGGATACGACTGGCGCTCACGGAGGATTGGCCGGTGATCAAACCATACGACGAGAAGGCGTGGGCGACGTTGCATGATGCGGCGGCTCCGGTGGAGTGGTCTCTGGAACTAGTGGAGAGTCTGCACGCGCGGTGGGTGATGATGCTGCAGTCGCTGAAGAGCGAGCAATGGATACGGGGATATAAGCACCCGGAGAATGGGCCGGTATCGGTGGAGGCGGCGACGCTGATGTATGCGTGGCACTCGCGTCACCATGTTGCGCAGATCACCCATCTGCGGGCGAAAGAGAGTTGGTAGCCCGGATGGCGGAGACGAGGACGATCCAGATCGCGGTGACGCCTGCGGGGATTGAACGGTGCTTTCCAGTGATGCACCAGTTGCGGCCGCTGCTGGTTGCGGGGGAGTTTGTCGGACGCGTGCAGGCACAGCAGGCAGAGGGGTATCAACTGGCTTCGCTGGAGCATGCGGGCAGGGTGGTTTCGGTGGCGGGATTTCGCGTGCAGAACATGCTATCGAGCGGGAAGACTTTTTATGTGGACGACCTGGTGACGGATGCTGCGGCTCGCTCGCAGGGGCACGGCGAGGCGATGATTCAGTGGCTGATTGCGCTGGCGCGGGAGGCTGGGTGCAATACGTTCAGCCTTGATTCGGGGACGCACCGGCAGGAGGCTCATGCTTTTTATCTGCGGGAGCGGCTGAGGATTACTTCGTTTCATTTTTCGCTTCCGCTTTAGTACTTTGCAGGGGATGTGTTAAGGTTCGGCTATGCCGCTTAGAGCAGCTTACGCGGGATCTACCGATGCCCCTTCGCAGACGACGGAACAGATTGCAGCAGCGCTGGAGGCGTTTCTCACTGAGCATGCGCGAGCGGTGGTGCTCGAAGATGGCAAGGTGCTGTTCGACATGCGCGAGGCGAAGTATCGGCTGGCGACTGAGCATGGTCGGTGTACGCTGCATCTTTGGAGCGAGGAGCGCAATGTTGTCCGTCGGGTGAGCGCTACAGCGATGCGCAATAGTGTGCTGCGGGTGAGTACGCACCGGTTTGGGCAGGCCAAGCCCGCGATGCTGGAGCTGGTGGCGGATCGTGATCGAAGGACTCCATCGACGCGCGAGACGACGCGGGGAAAGTATCTGCGGGTGCTGGAGCGGGTGCTGCTGCGGAGCTTTCGGGAGATGAAGGCGGATGGGTTTCGCACGGCGATGGATTTGGAGAAGAGCTTTGGGCCGGCGTATGCTCGTGGCTCGCTGGTGCAGGGACAGAAGGCCTGGGCCGTCATTGCGGTGAATGACGAAGAGACGCCGATGACTGTGGATGGGATTTTGACGCTGGGAATTTTGTGGCTCCATCACTGTCGCGAGTCCGGGGATGGGCGGCGGGTCTATCAGGGATTGAAGATGATTGTGCCGCGAGGCATGGCTACGCTGACGCTTTCGCGCATGGCATGGCTGAATGAGAACGCTGCACAGTGGGAGTTGTGGGAGCTGGATCAGAAGACCGAGGAGATCGAGCAACGCGATGCGGCGGACCATGGGAATCTAACGACGCGGCTGATGCATCTGCCGAATGAGACAGCGGCGAAGGAGCGGTTTGCGGAATCGGCGGCGCGAGTGATGGCTCTGGTGCCGGAGGCAATGCGTGAGGTGGTGGAGCAGCGGTTGCGCAGCGGATCGGAGCTGGCGTTTTTGCTGCATGGGCTGGAGTTTGCGCGGGTGCGCGTTGGGTATGCGGGAAATTCGTTTAACAGCGCGCAGGAGATTACGTTTGGTGCGGGGGCTAATGAGACTCCGTTGAGTTCAGAGAATGAGATGGAGCTGCGAGAGCTGGTGGCGCGGCTGTTTGCGCGGCGTGCTGCTGCCGGGGACAAGCGCGATCCGCTGTACCGGATGCAACCAGAGCGGTGGCTGGAGAGTGTGCTGCGGCGGGATGTGTCGTTGATCGATGCGCATTTGCGGGCTGGGCATGTTTACACGCAGGTGCCTGCGTTTGCGGCGAGCGATCGGGTGATGCTCGACCTGTTGGGCGTGACAAACGATGGGCGACTGGCGGTGATTGAGTTGAAGGCAGACGACGATTTGCATCTTGCGTTGCAGGGGCTGGATTATTGGGTGCGGGTGCGTTGGCATCATCTGCAGAATCCGGATAACGTGACGGGGTTGGGCGAGTTTCAGCGGCATGGGTACTTTGGCGGTTTGCGGTTGTCGGCGGAGGCTCCGCGGCTGTACCTGGTTGCTCCGGCGTTGCGGGTTCATCCGGCGACGGTGGTGGTGTTGCGGTATCTTTCTCCTCATGTGGAGTGGAGGCTCGTGGCGCTCGATGAACGCTGGCGCGATAAGGTGAAGGTGGTGTGGCGCAAGAGAAGTGGGGCCTGATTTTCAAGGAGGTTCCGATGATGATCGTGCGACGTCTTGCAGTGTTTGTTGTGATGATGGCTCTTGCGACTGTGGCGAAGGCCAAGACAGTAACGGTGGGTGAAGCGGATAACCGGACTGATGTTTTTCTGAACCTGGGCGACACGCTGGTGGTGGAGCTATCGTCGGGAGATGTGAATGGATTTGGGTGGGTGCTGCATCTGCCGAAGGCTTCGGGCCTGTCGTTGCTGACGAGCGGAGATGAACCGGCGGCGACTGGGAACAAGACAACTGATAAGGTGCGTCGGTTCCGGTTCAATGCGGCTTCAGTCGGTGACACGGCAGCGGTGTTTGGATTTGAGACGCCGGAGAAGGTGCCGGGTGCGGCTCCGCAGGATACGTCGGCTTATTCCGTGCGGGTGCACGTTGCGCTAGGGTCTCCCCGCGTGGGGACCGCGATGCTGCTCGGGGTTTACAAGGGAACGTTGCCCTGTGCGGATTGCGAGGGGTTGGAGACGACGTTGCGCATGTATACGAAGGGGAAGTTCGATTTTACATACGCGTTTTATGTGCGGACGCAGACGTATCGCGGCGCGCCAAAGGGTGATGTTACATTCTCGGATCGCGGCGACTGGACGCTGTTGCGAGGGGACGCGACGGATGAGAATGCAACGGTTTATCAGCTGAATCCCGAGAATGAGAAGGGTTCGGAGTCGTACCTGGTGCAGGATGATGGAAAGACTCTCGTGATGCTCGACAAAGAGCAGAAGCCGATAGAGACAACGGCAAACCTGACACTGACACGCGTGCCGTGAACTATTTATTCTCGTCGCCGGCAGTCGGGTGCTTGCCGGTGAATGGAGAGCAGCAAGGCTCCTGGGTGGGTGCGAACTCCATGAACTCGACGCGGGTCATGTCCGGGTCGTAGAGGTTGAGCTGTACCTTTCCATCGCGGCCGATTTGGGACTTGGTGCAATTGGCGCCTTCGCAGTGGTTGCGGGCGAGGGCGACGACCGTCTCAGGCATGCTCACGACGCCGAGCGAGAAGTGGTCCATGACCCCGGCGTGCTGGAGGGTAGGGTTGGGGCCGTTGTTGAGCATGTACTCGAGCCAATCGGTGCCGTCGGGGACCTGGATGCTGACCCAGTTGTCTACATCAGGCTTTGGGCCGCCGTGCCAGTAAGGGCGGAAGCCGAGGATGCCTTTCCAGAACGCGTCTTCTTTCGCTTGATCGGTGACCATGAAGCCTACGTGGATGATTCGGGTGCTTGTGGCGTTCGGGGAAGCGGGCGCGGTTGCTACGGGCTTCTCGGAACCTTTCTGGACGAAGATGACGAGGTTGCCCTCGGGGTCGCGAACTCCGAACTGACCTTTTTTGAGTGGCTGTTCTGGCTTGATGCCTTTGGATTCCAGGTAGTGTTCGAGTTGCTGGGCGTCGGTGGTGGTGAAGGCTACTGCAGCGAGTCGGTTGTCGGCTCGCGGCGGTGGTGTTTTGGTGATGAGTTCAATCCACTGTGACTGGTTGACCGGGTAGAGCCACATTCCGTCGGCCTGCTTTCGCTCGAAGCCGAGGGTCGTGCCGTAGAACCTTTCCGCCGCGTCGGGATTGGTGGTGTAGAAGCGGGCGAAGGCGACGCCGGTGATGGGCGGGCGCGTGGGCTGCTGCTGGGCGATCAGAGATGATGCGGAGAGTGAGAGCAGACTTGCGAGCAGGAGGATTCGTCTCATGAGACGAAACTGTAATGAAACGTTTGAGGTTGGTCAAAGACTGTGTTGGAAATGGTGCTCAGTCGCAATATGCGGCGGCGGCGGTGAGGAGCTCTTCGTCCGGCTCTGAGTCTGTCGCGGGGAGGAGCGGGTTTTCGGCGCGTGATTCGAAGAAGCGTTCGATTGCTGCGAGGACTGTGTCGCCATTCTTTGATTCGAAGATCTGTTTGCGGAGGGTGCTGCCTCCGGGGACGCCGTGGGTGAACCAGCTGGCGAACTGCTTCATCTTGCCGACGCAGTCGCGATGACGCTGCTCGCGGGCGATCTGGCCGGAGGCGATAATTGCCTCGGCTCGGGCGGCTTCGGCGGCCTCTTCGATGGCGATTTCGTCGACCAGCATCTGGAAGTACGTGCGGATCATGCGGTAGCGATCCTGGTCGGTGGGGTGATCGTAGGTGCCGATGCCGGTGGTCTCTTTCGAGGCGGTGTACTGGGCGATCTGGCGAAAGATCCATGGATTGGCCGGGGCGGTGCGGCCGATCATGACGGCGTCGCAGTGGGTGGCTTCAACCATAGAGGCCGCATCTTCGGGGGTGCGGATATCTCCGTTGCCAATGACGGGGATGGAGACGGCGTCTTTGACGGCGGCGATGTACTCCCAGCGGGCCTGACCGGTGTAACCGTCTTCGCGGGTGCGGGCGTGGAGGGCGCAGGCGTTGAGGCCGCAGTCTTCGGCCATGCGCGCGAGGTCGACGCAGACGATGTGTTGGTCGTTCCAGCCCATGCGGAACTTGACCGTGAAGGGGATGGTGACGGCGGCGCGGATGGCTTTGAAGATGCGCTCGATCTGCGGAAGATCTTTGAGGAGTCCGGAGCCGCCGTTGCACGCTACGACACGCTTGGCTGGGCAGCCGAGGTTGAGGTCGACGAGGTCGAATCCGGCGTCCTGAACGATGCGTGCGGAGTCGGCGAGAGTCTCGGGGTTGGAGCCGAAGAGCTGCGCCGAGATGGGGTGCTCGTCGTCGTAGTAGGTGAGGTAGCGCTTGCGCTTGGTCTCGCGCATGCGGGAGAGGCCGTCGGCCGAGGTAAACTCCGTCATGATGAGGCCACAGCCGGATTGCTGGTTGGTCTGCGTGGCTTCTACGTCGGTGCTGGAGAATTGTGCCGAGAACTGGCTGGCGTTTTTAATGAAGCGGCGGAAGACCGTGTCAGTAACTCCGGCCATCGGGGCAAGAACGGTCGCCGGGGCAATCTTTACGTTGCCGATGGTGAAGCTCGCGGGGACGAGTGTGTGCTCGGGCATGGCGTGCTCGCGAGGCGAGTCCCAGCGTTTCTGCTCGAGAGTGTAGCGCTTCTTCATCGTTTCTTTGCTGCTTTCCTGGCTGCCTTCTTTGCGGGTTTGCAGCGTTCGGTCTTTGGGAGCGAGGCGACGTAAGACATTGCCTCGCGGAGGAGCCTCAGGTTGTGTGGAGCGGCGATGTTGGGAACGACGACCCATTCGCGCATCGTCCGCTCGCCCATCCTGAGATGTCGGATCTCGCTGTCGTCAAGCAGCTCAGCGATGCGGGCAGCAGGCAATTTGACGGCTGCACTCTCGTCGCGCATGGTGAAGGCGAAAACTTTGCTGTCGACCTCAAGTGCGCCGCGGCCAAACTTCAGGCCAACGGTGCAACCTGTGATCTTGCCGCCGAGATCAGTTGCGAGCTGCTGGCGTGGAGTCATTCGAGATCCTCTCGCAGTTCCACAATACAAAGGCCCCCGCGTTGGCGGAGGCCCCTGTGTTGGTTCGGCTCCACTTACTTCGCGGCGGCCGCGGTTTCGGCCTTGCCGGCGTCGGACTTGGCAAACTTGCGGCGGAAGCGCTCGACACGGCCTGCGGTGTCGACCAGCTTCTGCTTGCCGGTGAAGAACGGGTGGCAGGCGGAGCAGATTTCGAGGACGATGTCGCCCTTGTGCGTCGAGCGGGTCTCAAAGTGAGTGCCGCAGGCGCATTTGACATTGATGGTTTGGTACTTCGGGTGAATTCCTTCTTTTGGCATGGTGATAATCCTTTTCCTGAAATTTTTCTGCCGTCCGGGAGCGCGGATCGCTTGCAACGGTAGGGCTCACGTCACATCGAAGTGCCTGTCGCGCTGCCGCTTATGCCCCGGTAAGGAGGCTTTGCCAGCAGTCTTTTAAGTTTATCTGATTATCCTAGATTCGCACAGGGGGTAGTTGGATTCAGGTGCTGCGATACTGGATGGACGGCTATGAGTGAAGTTTGTTCGATTTGCGGTGGTTCGGGGCTACGGGTGATCCAGGAAGACGGGCGCCAGTTTGCCCGGGAATGCGTCTGCCGGGTGGAGCGGCGGGCAGCGCGGATGCTGGGGCGGGCGCATATTCCACGACGATACGAGCACTGCACGCTGGAGAACTACGATACCGACCTGCCGTACTCGCACAGATCACAGGGTCGGGCCCTGCTGACGGCAAGAAAGTTTATCGAGAGCTACCCGCTGGAGAACGATGGGAGGGGGCTTCTGCTAACGGGCTCAATTGGCGTGGGTAAGACACATTTGGCGGTGGGGATTCTGCAGGCGCTGGTGGCGGAGCGCGGCGCGACGGGATTGTTCTATGACTATCGTGATTTATTGAAGCAGGTGCAGAACAGCTACAACGCGCAGGTGCGTGAGACGGAGCTTGAGGTGCTGCGGCCGGTGTTTGAGGCTGAGGTGCTGGTGCTTGATGAACTTGGCGCGTCGAAGCCGACCGACTGGGTGTGGGATACCGTGGCGCACATTCTCAACACGCGCTACAACGACCGCAGAACCACGATCATCACGACGAACTACGCGAATGCAGGTCCGCTAGGGACCGAGGCTGGCGGCAGGACACTGGTGCGTGAGGAGACGCTGGGCGATCGCATAGGCGAACGCATGCGATCCAGATTGCAGGAGATGTGTGTTGTGGTGGAGATGCAGGGAGAGGACTTCCGGCAGAAGGTGAAACGGGCGAGTTTCGCCTAGACCTCCTTTACAGGCCCGTTAGAGCAGCGTCGCCAGAAGGAACGCGCCCACGGTCAGCGCGGCGAGTTGGTAAAGGCGGTCGGATGTCATTATGCTTGACGCCTTTTCGGAAGCTGGCGCAACCGGCAACAGGCTCGGTGGAAGCTCAGTGGACGGAACTGGCGTTCTTGCGTTCGGGGTATTCATGATCGGCCTTAGGTGCATCGGGGAGAATGGCTTACACAACTTAGATGTTCGTTAACGCGATATTGCACTATGAAGTTCCGATCTTTGATGAAAAAACTGCGAACAATCTGCCGGAGGGAACGGGGTTGATTCCTCCCGCGATGTACTTACCGTGATCGTCGCGATCGGGCGAGGCCGGGCTGGAGTTGATCGAGGGGTATAAAATTTCGGCTTATGAGTGAACTCCATCGGCCAGACGACTCCTCCGCGAAGACACCATCAACGACTGCAGGTCCGCAGAAAGACAACCAGATGTTCTCGACGAAGCCGGCGGAGAGCGGGGGAATTCCTGCGATGGCGTGGGGCGTGGCCGGGCTCGTGGTGTTGGCAGTCCTGGTGGCGCTGGTGATGGCGGGAAGGCATAAGTCCACGTTGCCGACTACGGTGCAGCCGTTGGCGGATTATGCGGCCACCCTGCCGCTGTCGCAGCTTGCGATGAGCGAGTCGACGAGTCTTTCCGGAGGCAAATCGACCTACATCGACGGGCATATTCAGAACACGGGGAACCGAACGGTCACGGGCGTGACGGTGCAGACAATCTTTCGCAATGACGAAGCGATGCCGCCCCAGATCTACACCCTGCCGCTGTCATTGATCCGGACGCGGGAGCCCTACGTCGACACCCAACCGGTCAGCGCGGCGCCCCTGAAGGCGGGGGACGGGCAGGATTTCAGGCTGATCTTCGAGGCGATTCCGGCGAATTGGAATATGCAGTTGCCGGAGATCCGGGTGATCGGGGTAGAGACGAAATAGTTGGATTCACAGGGTAGATGGGACCGGGTAACTCCCAGAAAGAGTTACCGGGCCTCCGGAAGATTTTGCTGGAGTTGGCACGAAACTCCCTGTGGCCGCTAATCGACAATTCGCTGTAAATCATTTGTTCGTAGCGGCTTAGGCGATTTCGTGAGTTTGGCATGGGAACTGCTCTAGTCAAGGCAAGTCGAAGCCTGAATGCAGGCTCACTCGTTGAGACAAGGAGAAGAAAACATGATGAAATCTGGAACCACTTTTGGCCTCCCAGTCCTGGTTCTTGGAAGTGCGTTGGGCGTTTCGGCCTTCGCGCAGACAAGCGCCCCTCCGACGCAGACAACGAACGACCAGCCTGCAACGACCTCGTCCAGCACGGCAACCCCAACCGACAACTCCAGCTACGCAACGGGAAAGCCGCTGCAGGATCAGTCGAAGGAAGGCTTCTGGGGTCACATGAACCCGTTTGCCCGCAAGAAGTGGGTAAACAGGCAGACCGCCCCGATCAAGGACCAGGTGAACGAGCTTGATCAGCTGCAGGCGAAGAACGCAAACGATATTCGGGACGTTGATTCCCGCGCCCAAGCCGGCATCAAGAACGCGATGAACACGGCAAACACTGCTGACCAGCATGCTCAGGATGCGGCGAACCGCGCGAATGCAGCGAACCAGTTGGCAGGGAATGCAAGCACCCGCACCGATGCGCTTGGAAACACGGTTGGCAATCTGGACCAGTACCAGACAGTCTCCTCGACCTCGGTGAAGTTTGCCGCGGGCCGGACGGCGCTGGGACCGACGGGCAAGTCGGACCTGGATGCGCTGGCGACGACGCTGGCGGGCGAGAAGGGATACATCATCGAAGTGCAGGGTTACAGCCGCGCCGGGGTGCAGACCTCGCAGGCAATGGCTGACTCCGTGGTTCGCTACCTCGTGACTGAGCATCAGGTGCCCATGTACCGGATCTATCGCACGGGGCTTGGCAAGAACACCGAGAAGCCGGCGGATGGAGAGACGGCATTCACAAATGGTGTTCGCGTGACGTTGTTGCATAACAGTCTGGCGACTATGGGTGGAAACAATGCATCCAACAACGCCGGACCAAAGACCTCCCAGACGGGAGTAAGTTCGCCCCAGGTGGTGAACCAGTAGCCCTCCCCCAGGGCGGTATGGCTCCGGTTATACCGCCCGCAAGTTTGCAGAGATAGCGGCTTAGATCGCACTCGCAAAAACCTCTCCTAACCAGAGAGAACCAAGGCAGATTGGCCCCTCATTGAGGGGCCGTTTTTTTTGTACTTCGTGCTGTATACCGCTTTGCGTGGCGCTCCCGTTGGTCGCGATCGGAACCCCGGCCAAATCCATTGGGAGGGGCGAGCCGAAGGCGGTACACTCGCCACGAAGTGGCCGCCGCCCGCGCAGGGCGCTCGTCCGGCAGGACTAGGGATTGACGGCTTCGTGAATGGCGAGGAGCTGTTCAAGGGTGGCTTTGAGGTGATTCAGGTGGAGCGCGTTGGCTCCATCGGACTTTGCATTCGGCGGGTCGTTGTGGACTTCAAGGAAGACTCCGTCAACGCCTGCGGCCACGGCAGCACGCGTGAGAACAGGGATAAACTCCGGCTGGCCTCCGCTAACCCCGTTAGCAGCCGAGGGGGTTTGCACCGAGTGGGTCCCGTCGAAGACGACCGGCGCAAACGCACGCATGATGGGGAGCGAGCGCATATCGACGACCAGATTGTTGTAGCCGAAGCTGGCGCCGCGCTCCGTGAGGAAGACGCGCGGATTGCCGCTCTCGCGAACCTTCTCGACGGCGTGACGCATATCCCAGGGAGCGACGAACTGACCCTTCTTCACATTGATTGCGCCTCCGGCCTTTGCTGTGGCCTCGGCCGCTGCGATGAGGAGGTCAGTTTGACGGCACAGGAAGGCGGGAATCTGGAGAATATCGACGGCTTCGGCCACTGCGCCGCAATCTACAGCCGTGTGGACGTCAGTAAGGACGGGAAGGCCAGTGTCTTTGCGAATGGCGCGGAGTATGCGGGTGCCTTCGGCTATGCCGGGGCCGCGAAAACTCTTGATGGAGGTGCGGTTCGCCTTGTCGTAGCTGGCCTTGAAGATGTACGGGACGCCGAGGTCCGAGGTAATGCGTTGGATGGAGTCGGCCATCATGCGGGCGTGCTGTTCAGATTCGATGACACAGGGGCCGGCGATAAGAAAGAGCTTGCCTCCGCCGATAGCGATGTTGCCGATCTTGAAGGGATGATTCACAAATTTATTTGAACACAGCGGAACCGGGCGATGTGGCCGCTGCGATCACGAGGGAAGCACAGCTTTCATGGGATAGACCTCGTAGTGGTTGATCTTCGAGGCTGGATCCCCAGCAACAAATTCATTGACCTCGGCGTCGCTCTCCATCTCAATGACCCCCATGCCGTATGCGCCATTCGGATCGAAGACTGGGCCAAAGACGTGGACTTTGCCTTGCTTCATCACCTCTGTCCAATAGCCGACGTGCTGCTGCATAATGGCTCGCTCTTCGGGAGACATATCTTGCGCGAAGGTGGGCCGGCAGGGTACCAGCTTGAGGAAGAAGTGCATCGTAACCGTTCTCCGTTAGTGTGGATTTGAGTGGCTGCCATCTTTCAGGGACTTGCCGAAGCCAGAGAGGAGCAGGGTGAGGAAGGAGATTCCTCGGCGGCTGTCTTCGCTTGTGGCGCGCTTGAAGATTTGCCAAAGACTGGGCGGCGTCTGCTCACGCCGATGCTCCTCGGTGGCGCTGGACATGGCTTTCGAGGCGTGGTCGAGCACCTCGGGGTTGAGTTCGGTGAGGATCTTAGCGGCCGTCAGCAAGTTGCGGATGCCGGCGATGCCTTCGGGCTCTTTGGCGTAATGGGCGAGCGTCGAGATGATCTTGTCTTTCGAGGCGATCATGCCGTGCAGGATGTCGAGCAGGCCTT
>Ga0206890_1199_pt1 | contig 17999 bp, 11 predicted proteins | sample Alteio_BWOrgHeat_58_FD_152960 | JGI IMG/M metagenome (GOLD analysis project Ga0206890, IMG submission 152960) | Enriched cells from forest soil in Barre Woods Harvard Forest LTER site, Petersham, Massachusetts, United States - Alteio_BWOrgHeat_Nextera6 ... | reverse complement strand
CGGGCATACCTCAACCGGGCATATCAATGTTACAGGCGGGGCAGGTGCGGGGTTGGAGTGTGATAAATTTAATCCCGCAGCAGCCAAAATTCAGTTTGATCATTGGTTTGGCGAAACGGTTAAACAGGTTGGGCTGGATTTGGCTAAACGGGTACTTAAAATATTTCATGTAGATAGCTGGGAATGTGGTAGCCAAAACTGGTCGCCGGTATTTGCTACCGAATTTAAAAAACGCAGAGGATATGATTTGCTGCCTTATTTGCCTGTAATGGCCGGTGTGCCGGTGGAAAATGCCGATATTTCTGAAAAAGTATTAAGCGATGTGCGGCAAACTATAGCCGAACTGGTTGTCGCTAATTTTTATGGCACCATGGCCAAACTGGCCCATGCACAGGGCTGCGACTTTAGCGCCGAATGTGTAGCGCCCGTTTTTACCGGCGACGACCTGCTGCATTATAGCCAGGTAGATTTACCCATGGGCGAATTTTGGCTGCGCAGCCCTACGCATGATAAACCTAATGATATGCTGGACGCTATTTCAGGCGGCCATATTTACGGGAAGAATATTATACAGGCTGAGGCCTTTACTGAGCTGCGCCTAATGTGGGACGAACATCCCGCCATGCTAAAAGCAATTGCCGACCGAAATTTTGCTTCGGGTATTAACCGTTATGTATTCCATGTGGATGTGCTTAATCCTTGGCTAAACCGCAAACCGGGAATGACATTGGATGGTATAGGTTCATTTTTCCAGCGCGATCAAATCTGGTGGAAGCCGGGCGAAGCATGGTTTAAGTATATACAACGTTGCGAGGCGCTGTTACAGTTGGGCCACCCGGTAACTGATATTGCGGTATTTACAGGTGAAGAAACACCACGCCGGGCTATTTTGCCCGATAGGCTGGTGAGCACGTTGCCAGGCATATTTGGCGAAGAACGTGTAAAGCGGGAAGCTACCCGATTGGCAAATGTAGGCGTACCCCTGCGCGTTATCCCTGACGGCGTAACCAACGTAGCAAACATGGCCGACCCCGATCAATGGGTGGATGCCTTGCGTGGTTACACTTATGATTCCATTAATTTAGATGCTTTATTAAGATTGGCTACAGTTAAAAATGGGCGGATAATACTTCCCGGTGGCGCGAGTTATGGGGTTTTAGTTATACCGGGTGCACACCCGATGTCGCCCAATGGATCGCTGATGTCGCCGCAGGCAATCAAAAAAATCCAAGAGCTGGTTAACGCGGGGGCTACTATTATTATGGATAACCACCCGGATAGATCGCCCGGAATGTCGGACGACAGAGTGGTTAAGCAGACTTCGGCCGAACTTCTATCCTCAACAGCTAAAAAGGGCAAAGTGATTACCGGCCCTTACCGCGATGCCGACTTTAATAAATTAGGTATAACAAAGGACGTTATTGTTACCGACTCAACAGGTAATTATGCCCATGATATAGCCTGGAACCACAGGGCAGGCGATGGGTTTGACAGCTATTTTATATCCAATCAACACGCGCAACAACGTACTATCACATTATCGTTAAGAACCGCAGGTTATGTCCCTCAGATCTTTGACCCGCTTACCGGCGAAATAAGGGCTGTAGCTGACTGGAAAATACAAAACGGGCGTACGGTATTACCGTTAAAATTAGATGCTAACGGATCGGTATTTATCGTTTTAAGGCAGCCCGTAACAAGGGTGATAGTTAAAAAACACAACAACTGGCCTACCATTAAACCTTTACAAACATTAGGCGAAACATGGACAGTTAAATTTGACAACGCCTTTGGCGGCCCTGCTCTACCTGTTACGTTTATCAGTTTACAGGATTGGAGCAAAAACAAAGACGATGCAATTAAATATTATTCAGGCACGGCAATCTATACTCAAATAATTAACTGGCAAAAAACAAGCGACAGCAATGGCGAACTATGGCTTGACCTGGGTAAGGTTGCCAATTTGGCTGATGTATATGTTAACGGTGTGCATTGCGGTACGGCATGGACCTATCCTTACCGGGTTAATATTGGTAAGGCGTTAAAAAAAGGCAATAATGAGATCAAAATAGAGGTTAGCAATACCTGGGCAAACCGCATTATTGGTGACGAGGCGTTGCCCGAAAATAAACGTGTAACCTGGACTAATGCACCGTATCGCTTAGATAAAAAACCATTGCTGGAAGCCGGGTTATTAGGCCCGGTTAAGATCATAGAATTGAATTATTAAATGCTTAAATTAGTTAGGATGAGAAACGTGCTAAAGATAACCGGGATAGTAACTATGATCATTGTTGGGTGCGCTAATTTGTACGCTCAAAATAAAGCATTGGTAAATACATCGGCCAGTCCTTATGCTAAGCTGAGCAGCGTTGATATGGACAATGTAAAGTGGACAAAGGGCTTTTGGGCCGACCGCTTTAAGGTATGCCGCGATTCGATGCTGCCAAATTTATGGAGTATTTATACCGACCCTAAAATCGGCCATGCCACACAGAACTTTGAAATAGCTGCCGGTTTAGATACCGGCTCACATGTTGGGCCGCCGTTCCAGGATGGCGATTTTTACAAGTTGTTTGAAGGGATAGCCGCCATGTATGCGGTAACAAAAGATCCCAAATTAGATGCTTTGATGGATAAGACCATTGCGCTTTTTGCCAAAGCGCAACGGGCGGATGGGTATATCAATACGGCTACCTCGATAGAAGAACGCAACCACCCAAAAACGGCCAAAGCTTTTGAGGACCGGCTGAATTTTGAAACCTACAACCTTGGGCATTTAATGACTGCCGCTTGCGTACATTACCGGGCCACAGGTAAAAAGACTTTTTTAAACATCGCCATTAAAGCTACTGATTATTTATATCGGTTTTATAAAACCGCATCGCCCGAGTTGGCGCGGAATGCCATTTGTCCGTCGCATTATATGGGCGTAGTTGAGATGTACCGTACCACACATGATCCTAAGTACCTGGAGTTAGCCAAAAACCTGATCGATATTCGTGGTCTAATGAAAGATGGTACTGATGATAACCAGGACCGTATCCCATTCCGCCAGCAAACACAGGCCATTGGTCATGCCGTTAGGGCAAATTACTTATATGCAGGCGCGGCTGATGTATATGCCGAAACCGGCGACCCAACCTTAATGCATACCCTTAATTTGGTTTGGAACGATGTAGTTAATCGTAAAATGTATGTAACCGGTGGCTGCGGCGCGTTATATGACGGCGCTTCGCCGGATGGTACTTCGTATTTGCTAAATGATGTACAGGAAATACACCAGGCTTACGGCCGCGATTATCAGTTACCAAATTTAACCGCACATAACGAAACCTGTGCCAGTGTAGGTAATGTGTTATGGAACTGGCGGATGCTGCAATTGACCGCTGACGCCAAATACGCCGATATTATGGAGCTTACCTTATACAATGGCATGTTGTCGGGTATCAGTTTAAATGGCAAGAATTTTTTCTATACCAATCCGCTAAGCGTTTCTGACGATCTGCCTTTTCAGCAGCGCTGGTCGAAGGATAGGGTAGGTTATATTGCTTATTCGGATTGTTGCCCGCCAAATGTTATCCGTACCATAGCCGAAGTGGGCAATTATGCTTACAGCATAGGTGATAAAGGTGTATGGGTTAATTTATATGGGGGCAATAACCTGTCAACTAACCTAAAAGATGGGTCAAAAATTAAGCTATCACAACAAACCGATTACCCGTGGAATGGGAAGATCAACATTAGTATAAACGAAGCGCCATTAAAACCATTCTCTTTATTTTTGCGGATACCCGGATGGTGTACTTCCGGCGCACGATTAATGGTAAATGGCAAACCTTCCAATACCCATTTGATTCCCGGTGAATATGCTGAGCTAAACGGCAAATGGCATACCGGCGATAAGATTGAATTGCTGCTGCCCATGCCCGTAAAAATGCTCGAAGCTAACCCGCTGGTTGAAGAAACCCGCAATCAGGTAGCCGTAAAACGCGGCCCTATTGTTTATTGTATAGAAACTGCCGGGATACCAAAAAATGCTAAACTTTTTAATCTATCCTTATCATCAAAAGGTATTTTAACCCCGCAAAAAATTATAATTGATAACAACGATCTGATTGCGCTAACCGGCAAAGCAAATTTGGAAAATACGAACTGGAAGAATAAACTTTATCGTGATGTATCCACCAAATTACCACAATCTGTCAATATCCAACTGATACCTTATTTTGCCTGGGATAACAGGGGTAAAGGGGAAATGGAAACGTGGATACCATTTAGCAGATAATATCAAAGAACGATCTTTTCAACTCACAAAAAACCGGGAAATTCAGTTTTATTTTTTTTATGTGTTTTTTGTTGAAAAATCAGGCGAAAAAACGCCCTGAAAACCTCGCAGAATTGCAGTTTGCTATTAAAGATACGAAAAAACAACCGCTTTTCAAAATGCATTGGTCATATAGCTTGTTATAGCTAAAATACAGGCTAAACCTAAGCGATGCACCGCAAAAACAACCCGCTAAACGTTGCTGATTATCCAGGCAAAAGCGAATCCGAAAGGCCTTAAAATATTATTTTAATACTGCCTCATGTGGCCTTAACTGCACCTCATGTTGCCTAAAAACGCTATGACCACACCTGCTGTGCGTGTTAAACCGCTTCGAGTCACTATTGATCGCAAAACGGCTTAAAAATGTATTTTTTGTACTGACATTACCCGATGGGGCTTGGACATTAATCTGATATAATCCGTTATCCACCAAAGCCCGAAATCTGTTAATATCCAATTAATACCTTATTTTGCCTGGGATAACATGGGTAAAGGAGAAATGGAAACAGGGATACTGTTTAGCATTAGTAGATAAAGTTTGATTGAAAAACGGCTCCATCGGAGCCAAATGTCGGTAACACAAAAGAAAGAAACTTTTTGCCTTGTAGGGGCAATACAATCGCAAAGCAGTTATTCAAGCGGGTTAAAAATATACCGTTCGTCATAATCGATCTCGAATTGATCAAGAAGTTGTTTGTATTCTTCTAAAAAGGTCTTTTTCTGATGATGTTCTTCCTGATTCTTTATATACGTTGCCACTGCGTTTATTTGAGAACGCGAATATGAAAAGGCACCATAACCTTCCTGCCACCTGAATGTTGACGGTGTTATATGTTCTTTATTTATCCATTCAGATGAATCGCTTTTAACGATCCGCATTAAATCAGATAATGATTGATTGGGTCGGAACCCAAAGAAAAGATGCAGATGATCGGGCATACTATTGATCGCGATCATTTTATGCCCTTGGTTTTGTACAATTCCGGTGATGTATTTATGTAACCGCTCTTTCCAATCTGGTTGAATTACCGATTGCCTGAATTTTACTGCGAACACACATTGGATATGTATTTGGGTGAATGTATTGGCCATTTGTATATTTGCTAAACCTTATGCACCTACGGCGCATAATAAATATAAAAATATATTTTTCTACCGACATTTAGCCCCGATGGGGCCTTGCCATTTAAAACTTTGGAAGCTTCGCTTGCGCCAACACCTGTATGCTCTCTGAAATTATATAATTATTTCCCCGGCACCTGCTCAATAATCCATTTCACCAAATCATTGGCCGCCCTAAAGTTTTGAAAATCGCCCGGCAGTTTGCGGCCATCGGTGTATTCATTATAAAACCAGGGATCGCCTACGGCAAAAACTGTTCCTTTACCATATTTTGCTACCGCGATGATCACATCGTTTTTATCAGTCAATGCCGACCGTGCAGGCGGTGTAACCGTTAATGTGCTGATCTCTTTGATATATACCTTCTTAGCAGTTTTAAATATCTCATTGCCGGGTGGAATATATATTGCCCCCATTTCAAACTGCGAACCGGTTACGTGGTTACGGCTATCTAAATTAAAACGGATACCAAATTTGGTCAATAAATTATTAAGGTGAGCAAATTCGGCATTGCCGGTATCATTGTTTAGTACAACCAATACGCCGCCCTGCTTTACCCAGTCGGTTATGGCTTTTATATGCGGTTCTTCTATGTATTTGGTATCCGGGTTTTCTTTGGGGATATCCGGGTCAACTATTACATAAACATTGGCTTTTTTTAAGTTCTGCGCTGTTGGGCCTTCATAAAGCGTTTCGGTTTTTACGCCGTAATTGTTAAAAATATGCCCGAAGAATGAGAACCCGTCATTATCCACCTCGTCCCATTTATAATGATAGGATATCCTTTCACCAAAGCGGTTCTTTTTATGTTCATCATTAAAATAGCTGTCTAACAAAACGGTTTTGCCTTTACCGTCACCCAAATGCGCCAAACGTTCAATCTCTACGCTTGCCTGTATAAATGCGCCTACCCCTTTCGGGTCGTTTTGTATTACCTTTTCGCTCAGGTAATAGGCATAGCTGCCGTCACGATAAGGGTTGCCGCCCAGGCCGCCAACGCTCACAGTTCCGTTTAAGTTGGTTTGCCCGCTGGCATCTGTTTCAATAAATTTATCAACAATGCCTTTATAGCCTTTTTGGGCAACAGCAATATATGAAGAAGGTAAATAACCTTCTCTTGCCCCTTTGGCCAATGCATACACAAACATGCTCGAAGCGGAGGCCTCCTGGTAATTTCCTTTTTCGGTGGCTTTATCCATTACCTCGTACCATAACCCGTTTGGTGACTGGTATTTTTGAATGGCAGCAGCCAGGCGGTTTAAGATAGCTAAAAGCTCTGGGCGTTTTGGGTGATTAACCGGGAATTTATCCAACACATCAACCAATGCCATAGCATACCATCCGTCTGCACGGGCCCAAAAGTTTTGTGATAGCCCGGTTTTTTGATCGGCCCATTTCTCGGCATGGCTCTCATCCCAGGCATGGTATAATAAACCGGTTTTTGGGTTACGGGCATGTTGCTCCATCAGGATAAACTGGCTGGCAATATCATCAAAGTCGGCATCTTCATGAAAGGTTGAAGCATATTCTGCATAAAACACGTCGCCCATGTACAGGCCGTCAAGCCACATCTGGTTGGTGTATTTCTTTTTATGCCAAAAACCACCTTCCGGGATACGTGGCTGATCTTTTAACTGCGCCCTTAATTGTACGGCGGCATTATAATATTGCGGTTTCCCCAATACATTATAAAGCATCAATACTGAGCGCCCACTCAAAATATTATCCAGGCTATAATCATCTTTTTTATAGCCTTTTATCGTTCCATCGGTCGATACCAGCGCGTCAATATAATTATGTATGTAGTTAAAATACTTTTTATCACCTGTTTGCTGCCAAACACCTTCAATGCCTTTAAGCACAACGCCTTCATCGTAAGTCCATTTGGCGGTAGCAGTACTGTCTTTCCATAACTTCATAGCGGTAGCTGCCATACGCTGTGATAAAGGCAATTCCTGTGCTTTAAGCATTAGGGAACCTGATAAAAACAGTACTAATAAAAAGGTGATCTTCTTCATGATTTTTTTACTAAAATGGATATGAAAAGTTATACTGTTATAACCTGTTTAGCGATTTTTTTTAAATTAAAATATTAACTATTTGAGAATGAGCGCCTAATCAATTCCCCTCTTGAGAGGGGGTGCGTTTGGCTGAGTGGTGGCAGGGGTGTGTTATTCCAATCGCTCAAATGACACACCCCTCCACCCCTCTCAAGAGGGAATCGCACAGGCCGCCTCTTTTTCTTATTCTTTCTACTATATATTTTCTATTTTCAATCGTTAAATACGTTACTGTTATAATGAAACGCCACGTTTCCACGGAATAAAATCATCCTGTCCGTGCCTTACCGCGCTAACCTGAATTTCGCCGCTGGCTACCTGGATAACATAATCCAAAATACGCTCGCCAACCTGTTCAATGGTTTCATCACCTTCAACGATAGTGCCGGTATTAATATCAATGATGTCGCTCATTTTGTTAAACAGCTTGGTATTTGTAGCTATCTTAACAACAGGCGTAATAGGGTTACCCGTTGGCGTACCTAAACCGGTGGTAAATAAAACGATGTTGGCGCCCGAACCTACTTCCGCCGTGGTTGATTCCACATCGTTGCCGGGGGTGCACAATAAATTTAAACCCGGTTTGGTTACCTTTTCGGGATAATCCAATACATCGGTAACCGGCGAAGTGCCGCCTTTTTTGGCCGCTCCTGCTGATTTAATGGCATCAGTAATTAAACCATCTTTGATATTGCCGGGAGAGGGGTTCATGTAAAAACCCGAACCAACAGCTTCGGCACGTTCGCTGTAAGTGCGCACTAATGACGAAAAACGCTCGGCACTGCTTTTATCTACGCAACGGTCAATAATGTTTTGTTCAACGCCGCATAATTCGGGGAACTCAGATAAGATAACCGAGCCGCCAAGTGTTACCAGCAAGTCAGAAGTATAGCCGATAGCAGGGTTAGCCGAAATGCCCGAAAAGCCATCAGAGCCACCACACTCTAAACCAATAACCAGTTTACTTAATGGTGCAGGCTTGCGGGTGTTTTCATTGGCTTGTATCAGGCCCGCCATGGTTTGGCGCAGGGCCAGGTCCATTATATCAGTTTCAAGGCCAATTTTTTGCTGATCTAAAACATATAGCGGCTTTTTGAAATTAGGCGACCGTTTATTTATCTCATCCAACAGCGTTTTTACCTCAGCGTTTTGGCAACCCAGGCTTAATACCGTAGCCCCGGCAACATTGGGATGGGTAATATACCCGGCCAAAAGTCCGCATAACGCGGTCGAGTCCTGGCGGGTGCCACCGCAGCCTAAAGTGTGACTCAAAAACTTTATTCCATCAACATTCGGGAATACCTTGGTTTGCCCAACTTGAGCGGTATTATTATCAATTTCGGTATAAAGCACTTCATCCAAACCACCGCCTGCACGCACCATGTTAATAAGTTGCTGCGCCTTTACCTCGTAAGTTTTTTTACGGCCATAGCCCAATGGTTTTACCAAAGCTTCCTGTAACACTTCTGTATTGCGGTTCTCGCAAAAAACCATAGGTATTACCAGCCAGTAATTGGCGGTGCCTACGCTGCCATCTTCGCGGTGATAACCGTTAAAGGTGCTGTTTTTCCATTTAGACGAATCCGGCTTATGCCAGTCGGCATGGCTTGTGCCGGTTAAAAAGCCGCTGGCTGCATGTTTTACATTGGTAATGGTTAGCAAACCACCCGCAACAATATCACTTTGGGCCCGGCCCACTAAAACACCATACATGATGATATCACCACCTTCGGGAATAAGGTTAATGGCAAACTTATGTTTGGCCGGTATAAATTCCACTACCTTATAGCTTTTACCCTGGTAAATAGCGTCTTCGCCTGCTTGCAGGTCGGCAAGCGCTACCATAACATTATCTGCGTGGTGTACCTTTGTTATTCTTTGTTTCATAACGATATATTTATTCAGACAGCGGTTAACTGTACATTGTCTGCTATAATTTCATTTAGCTTTGTAAGCACGGTTGCCGCAAAACCCGGTAATTCGGTCAGGTCAGCATCCCAAAGCTCCTTGTTTTTCAAAACGGTTTCAACTATGGAGGCGGTATCCTCCGATTTCCATATAGCACAAAAATACGGTGCCTGGCTGTCTGTTACCGTATAATCCTTATTATTTATCGACCCTTTGTAGGTGCCGTCATCTTTTTGTTCAACCTTCATAAACCGCAGGAAAGCGGCAAAGCCAAGCGCCATGTTAGCGGGAACGGTATTGTTTATTTTATAACAGTTCAGCAATAGCGGGATCACCCGCATTTTAAGCTTAGCCGCATATTGGGCGGAAATGCTGATCCATTCGTGGCGGATATTTGGATTGCGGTATCGGTCTAAAACACTGTTGGCAAAGTCCTCAGCAGCCTGTTGATCTATCTTATACGGGATGGCCGGAATAATCTCTTTAAATGCAAGCTGCGTAATAAAGTTTACAAAGCCTTCATCATCCATTGCCTCTTTAACTGTATTGAAGCCCGAAAGGAATGCGACAGCGCAGCTTAAAGTATGCGAGCCGTTTAATAACCGCAATTTCAACTCCCTGAACAATTCAATATCAGGTGTAATGATCACACCTTTATTAACCCAGCTAAATGATAGTTTGGCGGCAACTTTATCATCACCCTCAATGGCCCATAAACTATAAGTTTCTGACATGATGTGCAGATCGTCCGAATAACCTCTTTGATTTTTCAGTTCAGCAGCTAATGCTTTATCGGGTTTACCCGGTACAATGCGGTCAACTAATGAGTTACAAAAGCTGTTACAGTTTTCAAGCCAATGGATAAAAGCAGGCTCCAGTTGATTAAACTGTGCCAGTTCCAGTACAATTGCTTTTAACTTTTTACCGTTGTCAACAATAAGCTCGGTTGGGATGATAACCAGGCCGCTATCAATGCTGCCATTAAAGGCCTTATAACGTTCATACAATACAGCCAATAATTTGCCGGGATAAGAGGCAGGTGGTTGCTGATGGATGCTTTCTTTGACCAGTTGTATGCCTACTTCGGTAGTATTGGATATAACGATCTGTAATTCGGGGCTTTTCGCGACAGCTAAAATAGCGGCCCATTCGCCCGACGCGGACAATACCCTGCTTATAGCCGAACATATCACATCCTCGTTAATTTCTTTACCATGTTCAATGCCTTTGCAATAGATGGTATATAAATTATCCTGTTTGTCAAAATCGGTTGATGAACCTGTGTCGGTTGATTTTACAACCGCCACACGGCCATTAAAAACACCGTTCCTGTTGGCTTTATCAATAAAATAATCAGGCAATCCCCTTAACAATACCCCTGTGCCAAACTGCAGTACTTTTTCGGGCAGGTCAAAGATATTTTCATCGGGCATGTCCAGCCCGGGTACATTTATATTTTTTAAGTTGTTTTTTGATAAGATCATATTATCTAACACGCGTTAAGCGATTGGATTTTTTTAAATTAAAACATTAACTATTTTTAAATAAAGCAAATATGAATTCCCCTCTTGAGAGGGGGCGCGTTTGGCTGAGTGGTGGCAGGGGTGTGTTATTTAAGCGATTGGAATAACACACCCCTACACCCCTCTCAAGAGGGGAATCGCACAAGCCGCCCTTTTTCTTTCTCATTTTTGCTATATTTTCTATTTTTTCAATCGCTAAACACGTTATTTAACCATTATTAGCGAGTTATTATCGGCACCGGCCTTAAACTCTATTTTATTAGCAGCCTTATCAACCGCTGTATTTGATACTTTTATTTGTGTTGCCCTTTTGCCGCTTACTTTAAACAACAGGTCGGCCTTTGCGTAGGTGATATTATCGAGCGTTACTTGCTTGCTGTTATTCAGGTTAATGAGGGGGCTGGTATCTTTACAATCCAGGTAAACATTTTTAAGGCTAATGCCTTCACCTTCGGTAATATCTACGCCTTTATTGGTTTTTAATACCATGTTTTCCAGGTGGATGCCTTTAATGCTCATTTCGGGCAGGCCCCTCACTTCGAGCGCCCTTTCGGCGCCCAGGCAAACAATATTATTCACATAAAAATCCCTGAACTGCGGTGTTGCTTCGGTTACGGGTAAAAGCACTTCTTCTTTGCCGCCTTCATCTTCGCCCGGCGATTTCCCCTGGTAGTACATATCAAACAAAATTGCATCAGTTACAATATTTGTCATGTTGATGTTTTTAATATATATCTTCTCTACTACGCCGCCTCTTCCGCGCGTGGTTTTAAAACGCAGGCCAACATCTGTACCGATGAAGCTACAGTCAGAAACGAATATATTGCGTGCGCCGCCACTCATTTCACTGCCGATAACGAAACCTCCATGGGCGCGATAAACTACATCGTTTTTGACCACTACATTTTCGGTAGGTTTCCCCCTGCGCCTGCCTTCTTCGTCGCGACCCGATTTAATGCATATCCCATCATCGCCCGCGTCAAACGTGCTGCCTTCTATTAATACGTTTTTGCATGATTCTACATCAATACCGTCGCCGTTTTGCGCATTCCATGGATTACGCACATGAACACTTTTTAAGGTCAAGTCTTCGCAAAGCAGGGTATGCAGGCACCATGCAGGTGAGTTTTGAAAGGTAACGTCCTGCAACAAAACTTTTTTGCAATTAGTAAGCACCACCAGGTTCGGCCTGAAAAAATCTTTCATGGATTCATAATCCTTAATTGTTTTTCCTTTTGATAATATGCCCACATCCGGGGTTTTTAACCCAATAGCATAGCTTTGTGATGGGTACCATGTTTTGCCGTTTTCGCTAAGCACGCCGCCCGAAGCAGTTAAATTTTTCCATTCAAGTTCGGTAAGCCTGTCTTTACCAATAGCGCGCCATACACTCCCATGTCCGTCGATAAGGCCTTCGCCGGTGATGCCGATATTTACAGCATCTGTGGCCGAAACGGGGGATTGATTACGTACAGCCACATGGCCTTCGAAATTTCCTTCAACCAATTGGTACTGATTTTTATCGTCAGTAAATTGCAAAAGGGCCGCGCGGCTAATATGCAGGTTAACGTTGCTCTTTAAAACAATGGGGCCGGTAAGCCAGGTACCCTGTGGTATTAATACAACACCGCCGCCTTTGGCGCTGCAAGCGGTAATGGCATTGTTTATGCTTTTGGTATTTAAAGTAATACCATCGGCTTTGGCACCATATTTTAAAATATTAAAGGTGTCTTTTTTAAATACAGGCCTTGTTGCCTGTGGTAAATGCTGCCATGAAAATTGCTGGTTTTGTGCGTCTGCGGTAAGGCAAGCCACTGATAGCAAGGCCGCAATACTAAATGCTGTTTTTAGGTTATACATCATAATTGGGTTATTTGTGCTAACAATGTTAATTACTCTGTATGTATTTAAAAAGGATTTTGCCAACTAAAACCATGCAATCGTTCCCGAAAATGTTAATCATGAGCAGAAGGTGTATTCATCAAAAAAACAGTCATTGATCGGGAGCCATGCGCACCCAAAACCAACGATTGTTCTATATCCGCAGTTTTTGACGGGCCTGCAATAAAAGTCCCGTATCCATAGTTTTCTAAACCTATGTTTTCATAAGCCTCATGCATGGTTGGTACAATGTTTTGTTTGTTTAAGATGATAGCCAAATGCTGACAGATAAAGGGCAGTACCCTGTGATTTAATAAGTCATCTTTTACCCAGACCGCACCATTTTCTGATACCCCTAAATGCGCATTGATGATACTTAATTCCACGTCCTGAAAAGTATGCGGTAAAACAGAATTATCATTAATTAATTCTACCATATTAGTAAGCTCAATTAGCGTAGTTATTACACGCTGACTTAGAGTAGTAGTTGCTTTTATATAAGCTGTAATTTCGTTAAAATTATCTACCTCAATTACTTTTCCGCCAATGGCGGTTAACGTTGCAATAAACTTTTCCTGTACGCCATTAACATCTCCTTTTAAGAAGCTGATATCCGGTAAAGCCGTTAATTGCGGCTGATTGGCTGCTACTGCTGCTAATATTTTATCCCTGCTGCTCATTATTTCGACTTCCTGTTTTTTTCGTACCATTCCCCAAATGAATCTTTTGGCGGTTCGGGCATATCGCGCTGTTTATACCATGGGTTAAACTTATTATTAACCGCGAATGGCGCATGTTTTAAAACCCACCTGCCTACTTTTCCGCCTGTATGATAAATTGCTGGGTTTGATAGGGTTATATTCATTACCTGCATGGATGCCCGCTTGGCGGCTGTTGTATAGCCTTTTTGTACAATTACCTGCCGCCATTTATATAGTTGCTGGTGAATATCAATTTTTACCGGGCAAACATTGGAACATGAACCGCAAAGCGTGGATGCAAAGGGCAGGTCCGCATACTTTTCCATATCCAGGTTTGGTGCCAGTATGGAGCCAATAGGGCCCGATATGGCATTGTGGTAACTATGCCCACCGCTGCGGCGATAAACCGGGCAGGTGTTCATGCACGCCCCGCAACGGATACATTTTAATGAGTTCCTGAAATCTTCGCGGCCTAATTGTATGGTACGGCCATTATCAACAATAATGATATGCATTTCTTGCCCGTTACGCGGCTTTGCAAAATGACTGGAATAAGTGGTAATGGGTTGCCCCGTTGCGCTGCGGGTGAGCAATCTTAAAAATACACCCAGGTGTTTCCTTTCGGGTATTATCTTCTCGATACCCATGCTGGCAATATGTATATCAGCCAAATGCCCACCCATATCGGCATTGCCTTCGTTGGTACAAACTACAAATTCGCCGGTTTCGGCCACCGCGAAGTTTACGCCGGTGAGGGCGGCTTTACGAGTCAAAAATGTTTCGCGTAAATGATGCCTCGCGGTTTCGGTTAAAAACTGTGGGTCGGCATTGCCCGCTGGTGTGCCTAAATGCTGGTGAAAAAGTTCACCAATTTCTTCCTTCTTTTTATGGATGCACGGTAAAACAATATGGCTGGGTGGCTCTTTGGCTAACTGAACAATACGCTCGCCTAAGTCCGAATCTATAACATCAATCCCATTTTGCTCTAAAAACTCGTTTACATTTCGATGCCGTAAACTCAAACACCTTCCAGGATCAGGCCAACCAAAAACTGAGTTATAAATATGGATCATTGCACCATGTAGATAAAGCCGTGCGCAAGCAAGCTATTGAGCATAATATTGAAGTAATAAAATACGGTGTTCAGTTAGGTTCGAAAGCTTTATCTGTTTGGTTGTCCGACGGATCAAACTTTCCCGGCCAATTAAATTTCCGTACCGCATTTCAAAACACTTTAGAAAGCTTGCAGGAAATATATACAGCCCTGCCTGATGATTGGAAAGTATGGGTAGAGTATAAGCCTTATGAGCCTAATTTTTATTCGACCACCATCGGCGATTGGGGACAATCCTACTTGTTAGCTTCCAAATTAGGAGCAAAAGCAAGCACGTTGGTCGATCTGGGTCACCATTTACAGGGAACCAATATCGAACAAATTGTATCTTTATTATTAATGGAAGGCAAACTGGCAGGTTTTCACTTCAACGATTCAAAGTATGGTGATGATGACCTGACCGTAGGCAGCATTAACCCTTACCAGTTATTTTTAATTTTTAACGAACTGGTAGAAGGTATGGATGCCCGGGGCATGAACCATGCAACCGCAATTGGCTGGATGATCGATGCATCGCACAACGTGAAAGACCCTATTGAAGACCTATTGCAATCTGTACAGGCCATCAAGATAGCTTATGCACAGGCTTTGCTGGTTGATAAAACCGCTTTACAGGCTGCTCAAAGCAATAACGATGTAGCCCAGGCACAGGAAATTTTACAGCAGGCTTACCGTACAGATGTTCGCCCATTAATTGCACAGGCAAGTTTGGCCAATGGCGGCGCTTTAAACCCGGTTGAAGCATACCGCAAGCTTAAAGTAAGGGATAATTTGATAAAAGAACGCGGCTTAAAAACCGTTGCCACCGGGTTATAATAAATTGTTGTAAGCAGCCATTTATGTGAATTTTATTTAATAGAAGGTTATTTTTAATGAATAATATGTCGTAGGGACGCGATACTTTGCGCCCTTAAATACAAATCATTTAATACGTAAGGGGTACAATATTTTGCCTCTCAAAAACAATGAATAAATAAGTACCAATTAATGAGCGCCATACCTGTCATAGCCATATTCGATGTAGGTAAAACCAATAAGAAACTTTTCCTGTTTGATGAAAGTTACCGGATAGATTATGAACGGTCGGCAAGGTTTATTGAAACGGTTGACGAGGACGGGGATACCTGCGAAAACCTGGAAAGCCTGCGCCTTTCTGTATTTGACTCGTTAAGCGAAATTTTCAGGTTAAAAGAGTTTAATATTAAAGCGGTTAACTTTTCGGCTTACGGGGCAAGTTTTGTTTATATTGGTGATGATGGTAAACCTTTAACGCCGTTATATAATTATCTTAAAGCCTATCCCGAAGAATTAAGCAATTACCTGTATGATAATTATGGCGGCAAGGAAGATTTCAGCGTAAAAACTGCATCGCCTATTTTAGGCAGTTTAAATTCGGGACTGCAATTATTCAGGCTAAAAAGGGAAAAACCTGAGATATTTAAACAACTTAAATACGCCTTGCACCTACCTCAATATTTGAGTTTTTTGGTAAGCGGCGAAGCATGTTCTGACCTTACCAGCATTGGTTGCCATACTGCGTTATGGGATTTTACCACCAATAATTATCACCAATGGGTTAAACAAGAGGGCATTGACGAAAAGCTGGCGCCTGTTGTAGCGGCAAATAAAACTTTTCCGGCTATTTTCCCCGGCACTAATTATAAGGTTGGTGTAGGTTTGCATGATAGTTCGGCCGCGCTTATCCCCTACCTCGTTAATTTTAGCGAGCCTTTCATCTTAATTTCGACAGGTACATGGTGTATCAGCTTGAACCCATTTAATCAAACCCCTTTAACTGCCCAGCAGTTACAAAAAGACTGCTTATGTTATCTGCAATACCAGGGTAACCCGGTAAAAGCATCCCGTTTGTTTTCGGGATTTGAACATGAGCAACAGGCAAACCGTATTACTGATCATTTTAAAGAAGATGTGATCAAATTCAGGCAAATTGATTATGATCCTGAAGTTGTCAGTTATCTCCAAAAGAATCATCCGCAAGCCTCAAAAACCGATACCTTTGGCGCCGAATCCATGTTCGCCACAAGGAACCTGGCCGATTTTAAAAACGATACAGAAGCCTATCACCAGTTGGTACTTGACTTGGTTCACCTGCAGGTAATTTCTACAAAACTGGTATTAAATGACAGCCCGGTAAAACGAATTTTTGTGGACGGCGGGTTTAGTAAAAACAGCATCTATATGAATTTACTGGCAATGGCTTTCCCCGATATTGAGGTTTTTGCAGCCTCAATGGCACAGGCTACGGCAATGGGGGCCGCGTTAACCCTGCATAAGGAATGGAACACAAAAGCCATCCCGAATGACATTATTGAATTAAAATATTATTCCTCAAGTCACACTATTGCTATATGACAGTCGGGCTATTTATACCATGTTACGTTGACCAGTTTTACCCCGGTACTGCCATTGCTACGCTGCAATTGTTAGAGAAATTGGGAGTAGATGTAGTTTACCCTAAAAATCAAACCTGCTGCGGCCAGCCTATGGCTAACTCCGGGTTTGAGCATTTAACGGGTGGCTGTAATGAGCTGTTTATCAAAAATTTCGCAGCATTTGATTATGTGGTAGCACCTTCGGGCAGTTGCGTTTTGCATATCCGCGAACACCTGCATGATGATAAAAATCCGGAATTAGCAGCGAAGTTGAGCCATAAAGTTTATGAGCTCACTTCCTTTTTAACTGATGTGTTAAAAGTGACCTCGTTACCTGCAAGTTTCCCGCATAAAGTTGGGGTACATCAAAGCTGTCATGGGCAGCGGGGGTTGCATCTTTCGCAAATGAGCGAATTGGTAGCTGCCGAATTTTCAAAACCCGGCAGCCTTTTAAATATGGTTAAGGATATTGAGATCATCCCGCTTAACCGTGTGGACGAATGCTGCGGCTTTGGCGGCACTTTTTGCGTAGCCGAAGAAGCGGTATCCGTTAAAATGGGAAAAGACAGGGTGGCCGATCACCTGGAGCATGGCGCAGAATATATAACCGGGGTTGACATGTCATGCCTGATGCACATGGAAGGCATTTTACACCGGCAGGGAAGTAAAGTTAAGGTACTGCACATTGCAGAAATTTTAAATGGCGAATAGGTTTAAAAAGATATGAATACGGAAACTAAGGATCACGCCGAATTAGCCGACATTTTTAATAAAGATGAAGACCGGGTTGACTGGCATGATGAAACGCTTTGGTGGATTAGGCAAAAAAGGGATAAATCGGTAAATCAGTTGCCCGAATGGGAAGCGCTGCGGGAGGCGGCATCGCAGATCAAACACAACGTACTTTCTGACCTCAATAATTACCTGCAACAATTTGAAGCTAACGCAGAAGCTAATGGTATTAAAA
>Ga0206890_1198_pt1 | contig 18034 bp, 14 predicted proteins | sample Alteio_BWOrgHeat_58_FD_152960 | JGI IMG/M metagenome (GOLD analysis project Ga0206890, IMG submission 152960) | Enriched cells from forest soil in Barre Woods Harvard Forest LTER site, Petersham, Massachusetts, United States - Alteio_BWOrgHeat_Nextera6 ... | reverse complement strand
ATAAATAAGGCGCGTGTCGAATATTTGGAATAGAGCTAACAATTAAGCCATTCTTTTTCAAATATTGTTTACAAAGAAGTAAAACATCTTCGGGGTATAGCATATGCTCGAGCACATCGTTGAATACAATGACGTCAAAATATTCTTTCGGCAGATTTATTTGCGCTTCAAAAATTGAATTAATAAAACGATCTAAATTTTGTTTTGCCTCGTATTCAAATCTATTGTCAGGTTCAACACCCCAATAGTCGCACGATATTTTTTCCTTTACAATCTTTGCAAAAGCGCCATTTCCACAGCCAATTTCTAATATTGTTTTTGACTCTAAGGGGATGTACTGGAACATTTCTGCCCTATCATGTTGATAGTAGGCATCGGGCTTACTTTCATATGTATTAATATTATACATTTATTTCATTTCTTATCTTTTCTATATTAAATGAAGTTTCCAACTCAACTCTCCCTCGTACGCTGACTTCATAGGGCAAAATATCCATTTCTCTTTCCTGAACTTCAAAGGACAGCAAATTAAAATAATCTTTATAACAAATGGACGATTGGACATGTAGCCCGATATTATAAATCCCAGGCACAAACGGAATTGCTTTCACTTTGCCACGTATAAATAGAACTGGATTAGTAATGTTAGCATCATGTAAATCACTATCCCTTAAGTCTATAAAAGCGATTTTTTGATCATAACAATCATAGATAAAAATAGCTATCGAACTATAGTTATTTTTTGTTTTGCTTTTAATGAGAATACTAAATTCTAATTCCTGCAAAGAAATAATTGTATTACTGTTTATACAAAATTCTTCCAATATTAAATCATTCGCAAGTTTATACCCATTTACAACTTTGCATTTGCCGACAATAACAGCATTTGCATAACGAAGTACGACATCGCTGCTCTCACCTGCATACTCAATTTTTCCACTATTTAATAAAAGAGATTGGGAGCAAAGATTTACTATCGAATTCATGTTATGGCTAACAAACAATACCGTTCTCCCTTCCCCCTTACTCACATCCCCCATTTTTCCCAGGCACTTCCTTTGAAATTCAGCATCGCCAACGGCCAGCACCTCGTCCACTATCAGTATCTCGCTCTCCAAGTGGGCGGCTACGGCAAAGGCCAAGCGTACATACATCCCACTGCTATAGCGTTTTACCGGGGTGTCAATATATCGTTCTACCCCGCTAAAATCTATTATCTCATCTAGCTTGCGGTTTATCTCCTTTTTGCGCATGCCTTGAATCGCACCATTGAGGTATACATTTTCTCTACCGGTAAGTTCTGGGTGAAAGCCTGTACCAACTTCCAGCAAACTAGCTACCCTTCCATCTATTATTATCCTGCCGGTAGTAGGAGCTGTTACCCGGGAGAGTATCTTCAACAAGGTACTCTTTCCGGCGCCATTCCTGCCAATGATACCGATGGCATCGCCCTGCTCTATCTCAAAATTGATGTCGCGCAAGCTGTAGACAACATCGCTGCCCCCCTTTGTGCCGCGTTCATTAGTCTCTCCTATCCTAAGGAACGGATCATCCTGCCTCAGTACATTCATGCGTACCCATCGCTCTACATCACGGCTAATGGTTCCTGTACCTATCTCGCCCAGCCGGTATATCTTTGAGAGGTTTTCTACTTTTATCGCTGCCGCCATAGCTACACAGTATCCACGAAGGTTTTTTCTGTTTTATTGAAGATCACGATGCCCAAAAAAAGCACTACCAGGGTAAACAATGTTGAGTAACTAATGGTACCCCATGAGAGTTGGCCCTTGCCTAATAATCCACGCCTGAAGGCTTCTATTATCCCGGTCATCGGGTTAAGCAAGATGATGGTTTTGTACTTTGCATTTATACTACTCAGCGGATATACTACAGTGGTGGCATACATCATCAACTGCACACCAAAGGTTACCAAAAAAGCCAGGTCGCGATATTTTGTAGTCAGTGCTGTGATGATAAGCCCTAACCCAAGGGCTAAGAGCGCCATTAAAATGATAAGGTAGGGAAACAGCAAAAGAGACCAAGTAACCTGGGAATTACTGCCTTGCCATGCATAATAAAGCATGAATAGCAATAACAGTATCACCTGCACGCCAAACCTTATGAGGTTGCCAACAACAATACTAAAGGGCATAATCAGCCTCGGGAAATATACCTTACCAAATATCTGGGCATTGTCCCTAAAAACGGTTGAGGTCTTGGTGAGGCAATCGGCAAAATAGTTCCAGGCCGTTATACCCACCATATAAAACAAAGGCTGTGGCAGCCCGTCAGTACTCAGCTTAGCAAGTTTACCAAAAATAAACGTGTATACCATCGTTGTTAGGAAAGGTTGAATAAAATACCACAGAGGGCCTAATATTGTCTGCTTATAAAAACTTACAAAGTCTCGCTTCACCAGCAGCCATAAGAGATCCCTGTAAAGCCATATATCATTCAACGGAAGATCGAGATACGAAGTTTGTGGCTCTATTACCAGCAGATGTTTCTGTGCAGCGTTCATAGTGGTTTACGATTCAGAAATAATCTGCTGAAATTGTTTTTTATATTTTTTGAAATCATAAGTTTTCAACGCAAGCGTCTGGTTCACTGTATCGCTAACTATTTTATGTTTTTCATCGTTTATAGTAAAAAAAACCTTCCGTAATGCCTTTTGTATAACATCAATATCGTCTGGGTCAATAAGCTGTCCCAAGACACCGTGCTGCAGGGCTTCCACACTTCCATCGCAGTTGCCGGCAATTACAGGTATGCCCGACGCCACCGCTTCAATAAGCACAATACCAAAACCTTCTTTCTTACTTGGCAAGATAAAAACATCGCCCAAAAGGTAGTGATCCATCAATTCATCGTCTTCGATAAATCCGGGAATGATCACTTGCTCCTTAATATGATATTTATCGATCAATGTCCTTATTCTGTCAGCTTCCGGTTTATCAGCCTTACCCGCGAGAATATATTTTATTGACTTTCGTTCGGCTTCGGGGAAACCGGCGATTGCCTGAAGTACCTGATCATACCCTTTATATTTTTCGTACTTATTCATACGCGTAATGGTCATCAAAACTTTGTCACCATCGTTGATCTTATATCGTTCCTTCAGATAGCTTTTTCTTATCCTGATGGAAGGTGCGAGAAAAAAGGGGTCAAGGCAATTGTGTAATACCTTGATCTTGTCTCCATTGATTCCGGATTTTTTTATGAGCTGTTGCCGGGTGAAATCACTTACGCTTACAATAGTCCCAGCTTTATTCAGCAACCATTTGCTAAACCGTTTCTGAACGCCCCACGCCTCTATTCCATGAACAATCACCACTATTTTCAAGGAACGGTTTCGCAGACACATCAGCCAGGCAGCGGGCGCCAAGTTGAGGTGACCGATAATGATCCTATCATACTTGCGACTTTCGATAAACAGGGTTTTCAAAAATGCAAATCGAGCCCCTGAAAACCCTTTAAAGTAACCCCGCTGAAAATACCTGCTATCCATCAGGTCATCGTGTAAGCCATACGCTTCTGCATGAAAGCCTTCTTGTGGGTCAAGGCTCGCCATAACAATCTTATTTACTTTTTCTATTCCCCCTGCCTTTCCAAATGATGACAAATAAAGGAACAAAGTATTAGGATTTGAGCCTTTCGCGTCTTCTCTTAAGTTGTTAATTTTGGAATAAGTAGTTGAAAGGAATATGCTCCACAACCGGCTGTAATTGATACTGCCTTTTAAAAATCGTTGAAAATAAACACCCGGAACAAATAATGGATTTTTAATGGCGGGAATATCCCCGAGCCATTTATCGAATGGGAATGTAAACCCTTGTTTTTTTCGCTGGTAAATGGCTGCCGGAATACAGTCTTTAAAAGCAGCTAGGAGTAAGTGCTTATGCTTGTTATCCGGATATTTAATTTCCTCAGGCACCAAGCGAATAAAATTAACAAGGTCAATATCCAGGAATGGCACCCGCAGTTCTATACCATGCCACATACTTTGCACATCCGAGTCTTTTAATAGCTGGTTCATCATATATATATCTGACTCAAAAAGACTCACTTTGGTTTTATCACCATTACCCGTATTTTGTTCTCCTGGCATTTTGTATTTTCCAATGACGTCCCAAACTTTCTTTTCCGGCAAGTGCAAAATCTTAGCCACGTCCCCCGGGGTAAACAGGCCTCGATATAACAGGTACTCTCCGATTTCTATTTTTCTTTTCAGAAAACCAATTTTTCGCATAGGGTAACCTAACGAAGATGTGGGTACCCACTTCAAAAATGGGCGGAGCAAGTGTAGCTGTTTCACTCTATCGGTTCTATGAAAGGAAGGATATCCCCCAAAAAATTCATCCGCGCCTATCCCGCTAAGCACAACTTTCAGGCCTATTTTCTTCGCATATTTACAGATGAAATAAGAATTGATGGCGTCTGAAGTGGGTTGATCCAAAGACTGGCAAATGTCATCCCAGGCATCCATAAATTCGTCTTTTGTAACTACAAACCGGTGGTGTCTGCTACCGATCTGGTTTACAATTATTTCTTGGTATCTTCTCTCTGAATATATATCATCTTCAAAATCAATCGATATTGTATCAATCGGTTCTTTTGAAAATTCGCTGGCTAACACTGCAATAATGCTGGAATCAATACCCCCGCTAAGGAACACACCTACTTTTACATCTGCTAATAAGTGTCGTTCAATAGACTGTCTAAACAAAGCACGGGTTGCTTCCACTGCGGTATTTTCAGTCCACTCAATTTCGGTAGTATTTTTAAACCATCTTTGCTGAAGATATGTATGTTTATTCAGATCGAAGACTGTAAAATAACCCGGTTTCAAAGACCATACTTTTTCCAGGGTGGTTATAGGCTCTGGTAAAAATCCAAATGTCAGGAACCAAATGCTCCATTCCAGGTTTGTCGTCCAAAACTGATCAATAGCCCTTATAGCCCTCACTTCCGAACTGAAAAAGAAATCACCTCCCCTTTTACCCATATACAATGGTTTAATACCCATATGGTCCCTCGCCAAAAACAACTCTTCTTTTAGATTATCGGCAATGATGAAGGCAAACATCCCCTTTAGCCGTGGCAGCAAAGCTGAACCCCACTGGTAATAACCAGCGAGCAACACTTCTGTGTCTGACTGCGAAATAAAAGTGTGCCCAAGTTCAGTTAACTCGTCTCTTAGCTCCCTGAAATTATAAATCTCTCCATTAAAAGTTATAGCATAGCGCCCCTTTTGGTAAGACATCGGCTGCTTTGCGTTTTCGCTCAAATCTATAATCGATAATCGCCGATGGCCCAAGGCATATCCGAGGGATTCATTTACGACATGCCCGCTGCCGTCAGGCCCCCCACGATGCATCACATCAGTCATCTCAGAAATTCTGTACAAAGAATTTAGTTCTTTAGATACTATGGCAGCTATTCTACACAATAGGAAAAGGAATTATTAGATAAATTATGGTCGGATGAAAATAAATACAGTAAATGTTTTATATGTAAAGATTAGTTTTTGAGTGCCCTCTTCTTTTTTGTGCGATTGGAAAAGATTCGCTTATACAGCTTTTTGATTTGAGATGTCGATTTTTCGTCGTCAAAGTATTCTCCATACCCTTTACCACCATATCCGTAACCGTAACGGTAGCCATACCCATAGCCATAGCCATATTGATGACCGTAGTAGCCCTGTCTTGGACCGACCTTAACATCATTAATTACCATTCCCACGTTTTGCAACTGATGGCTGGTAAACAGATCATTGATATAGTAAAGTTGCTTTTTTAATGTTTTTCTCTGCATTACAACATAAATACTGGAGTCTATATAAGGTAAAATATTAAACGCATCGCTTACCATGCCAACTGGAGCACTGTCCACCACAATGTAATCATATAGCTGTTTCAACTCCTCAAATAGTTGCTTGATTCTGTCACCCAACATCAATTCAGCGGGGTTTGGAGGAATTGGTCCGCAGGCATATATATGCAGCGTCGGATAATTATCTAATATATAATACAAATCAGTAATCAAGTCCGTTTGTTTACTTAAATAATTTGACAAGCCGACGTTCTTTTTCTCGAGGCCCACATTCCTGATGATCCGTGGCTTCCTAAGGTCAAATTCAAGTAATGCCACCTTTTTGCCTGAAATAGCGAGTACCGCGGCAAGGTTCAAGGCGATAAAGCTTTTGCCTTCTCCTGATACGGTGGACGTAATGAGGATCGTTTTTTTTTCCTGTAATAGGAAACTAAGATTGGTTCTCAGTACCCGAAACTGCTCAGCAATCACATTCCTGCTTTTATCAGCCACAACCAAATTACTGACCATATTATTGATATGTCCTATTTCGGCAATTATAGGCATGTCAGTTTTTGAGGTAATGTGTTCCCTGCTCCTGATTTTGTCGTCAAAAATATCTTTAATATTAATAAAAGCAATCGGTATCAAAAGGCCAAAAACGATACAGAATATGTATATCCTGTGGGTATTAGGTTCCAACGGAATATTGCTGCCCGCGGCCTTTTCCAACTGCTGATAATTGCTTACTGTAGACGATGTGGCTATTGCTGATTCTTCTCGTTTTTGCAATAAATACAAGTAGAGGCCCTCTTTTACATTTTGTTGTCGTTTGATCTCAACAAATGTTTTCTCTTCACCCGGCACTTCGTTCACCATGCTTGAGAATTTTTTGCTCGCTTCATTGAGCGACATTTTCTGGATGTCCAGGGAATTTTTATAATCGGATAAAACTTGCAGGACGGCGAGGTAGGCTATTTTAAGTTGGGCGTTTAGGTCAGCCATTATTGGACTATTAATGCCTACAAGCGGTTCTTCCCGCTGTTTTTTGATCACAAGGGCATTGTAAGTATCAAAAATAGTAGAATGTTGAGACCCTTCAAGTCCGATATTGGACGGAATCATCTTGTATTGCCCGGCAGGCATTTTCCTTACTTCCTCATCAACCATTTTAAATAACTGCTCCTGCATCTCCAGAGTTGTCAGTTGATCATATAGCTTTGCCCGCTCATTAAGAACCTGGGCAGATTGTCCGGAAATATCGATTAGTTGCTTACTATTCTTAAAGTCTTTCAAGTCCGTTTCTACACTCCCAAGTTCCTTAGTGACATAGTCAAGCCGCTGATTGATGAATTGGATGGTATTAGTCAATTGCGTGCTTTTATCTTCTATACTTTGTCTGTTATACTCAGCTACCAAGGCGTTCAATTCATCGGCACATTTTTCCAAATTTGGCCCTTTAAGGTCCAATTTTATTATTGTTGTTTTCGCTTTATACGGAGATATGGATAGGTTCGTCTCTATTTGAGCGGATGTGATTGCTGCCGGCAAAAAAGCGAAATAATACTTCCCTCCTTCGTCCTCGCGATTTGTACCACTGCTTGGCGGGATAATGCCGGGCCTTAAAACAAGTTTAAAGATATTCCCCTTTACATTGACCCACTCGCCCCAATGGAATCTGTATTTTGTTCTATCCTGGCTTTCGTCGTTCATCTGAATACTGCCTCCCCGAGCATCAAGATTCTTAACGAAAAATGCGCAAACCGCAAAAGAATCAGCCCAAACACCTGAGATCAATTCAAAAGGCGCATTTTTATATATCTCACTTCTTCTGATCTTGCCTTCGTCATAGTAGTGGTAATTAAAATGGTTTTCTTGTACTATTTTTTGAATAATTGTAGGTGTACTTATCAGTGCAATTTCATTGTCGAGATTCACCTGCTTGCTTGTGAAAAGTGAATTTTCAATAAGATCTCCTCCATTTCCGCTGCTGCGGCTACTGCCACCTATATTATTGTCATTGTTAGATTTGATAAAAAGACGCGTACTGACATGGTATACCGGTTGCTGATACCGGATCACATAAATGCCAACTGTAAAAGAAATACCAAATGCAATTACAAAAAAGGGTAAATACGATAGGTATTTCCACAGGAGCTCTGTTGGAGTGAACTTGTTTTCTGCTGATTTTATGTTGATCTGGGTTAATTCCTTGGCTACGCTCATTATTAATTCTTAAACAAAATAAATAGGCTGACCACAAACGATAAAGTTGAGAGTATGGAAGTTGTAACTCCTAAATCCCGGCTCACATTGGGATTGTACTTTATTTCTTTGAGTTTAGTATTATTTGCATAAACATAAACGATATCATTTTGCTGGAGCTGATAACCTTCCTGGCTCATAAAACCGGCATCTAAAAGATTCACAGTGTAGACTTTCTGATCACCTTGTTCTTCCCTGATCAGTTTAATATTGTCTCTCCGGCCCATGTCCGAAAGGTCGCCTGCTGCTCCAAGCGCGTCAATAATCGTAATCCTGTCAGATGTAAATATCTTTGTGCCGGGCGATTTCACTTCACCGAGTACATTTATTTTTATTTGCAAGAACCTCACCTGTACAATTGGTTCCATCACCAATGCTTTGCTGGATAGTTGTTCCTGCAAATAGTCGGAAAACTCTGTCCTGGTAAGGCCTGCCGCTTTCACCATTCCCAGCATTGGAAACCTGATATAACCATTTTGATCGACTAAGTAACCACTAGTTGGCGTAGCAGTTTGATTAGTCCCATTGGTCAATGTATTCCCACCATTGTTAAACACATTGAATATAACCGCCTGCTCCTGATTAATCGTGTTACTACTCACATAAATACTTAAATTATCATTAGGCTGAATAATTAACGGTTTAAAACTAATTAGCCTGCTACTGTCCAGACCTTTTTGAAAATAATTGAATTTTGTATTCATCCTTTTGCTTGAATGACAGGCGCACAATAATATGCACAAAAGCAACAATAATATTTGTTCTATCTTTTGCATGAAATATCATTCAATTTAATAAACGGCATATAAATCAAAATACATTTGAACGAAAATTGTTTTTACTTGATGCTGTTATCATATGACAATTACCGATTTTATTTACACCATAAAAAAGCGTTTAAACAATTTCACATTATGATGAATTTTACGACACTACAACTATATTATTTTTATTTTATAAATAATATTTCAAATAAATTATTATATACTATATCAAAAATTTTCACACTATCAGTTTAATAAACCACCTGTCTAGCACCTGCAAAACGCGAGTAGGTTTGCCCACTTGTTATATCAACTTTCCCGGATAGCCAATCATGAATTAAGATTAAATTGTTTTTTCTTTTCTTTTTTTGATATATAATATTTATTTACAAACACTACAAATCCAATATACCAGATTATTGAAAATGAAATAAAAACAGATACCAGACTCTTCATCAGCATACACGCAGCGAAAATAAAAAATAACTGAATGGACGACAAGATGACTACGACATGCATTTTTGAAAATCCCGATTGTATTAATAAATGGTGAATGTGGTTGACGTCTCCTCTAAAAGGATTTTTACCTTTAATTAATCGGAACACGAATAAGCGAACCAAATCCAACACGGGTACAGAAACAATCGAAAAAGCAATAATTGAACGATTACTGGTAGACAAAGCAGAGGAAGAACCCCCACTATTCAAGTATTTGAATGTAAAATACCCAAATGCAAGTCCAAGAAAAGTAGAGCATGCATCGCCCATAAAAACACATGCAGGTGGTAAATTATAAAAAATGAAACCAATGAGCGCTCCTGCCAAGGCAATTGCCATTGCAGACTCGAAGTATTGTCTGTCTAAATAAAACAAGAGGCCATAAGTTAGGGATCCGATCAATGACAACAGCGCAGTTAGACCATCTGAACCATCAATTAGGTTGTAGGCGTTGATTATGCTGGCAATAACGACGATCTGGATGCCAATACAAAAGGGCTCCGACAACTTCAATCCAGGAAAAACTTCACTCATGCATATATATATATTGCACTTGTAGACGATAATGCTACTTACCAGTAACTGAAAGACCAATTTTTTCCACGGTTTATAATTGAGAAGATCATCTCCCAAGCCATATACAAAAATCACCAATAGGGATACAAGAAGAGGATAGGAATATACAGGTATTTCGTAAAATATTGGTACAACTACAAGGATAGAAACATAAAATCCGAATAACACAGGTATGCCACCCAGGAATGATATTTTCCCCATGTGCTTTTTTATTCCAATTGGTTTATCAAAAATAGAATATTTATTTGCCAGCCTAAGTATATGTGGCATTAGATAAAAACTAATTAAAAAAGAACAAAGGAAGAAAATAGAAAATATCATAAAATAATTATTTTGGCAAATAAATACTTATGCCTAGCGCACGTAAAAATCAATTTGGCAACATCCGGAACGATCACAAAACATTCCTATGAAAAATTCAATTTTGTTCAATATTTGTTATGTTAGCACACAGCTCGATCATCAGACATATCTTGCAAAAAAATCGCTAAATCGAACACATAGACTTTATGGTTTGCCGGATTGAATTGCCGAAGATCCCCGAAAAGCGTGAAAATATTTTGTCTGTTTGAGGGTACCATACGCATTGATTGCACCGCAATAAATAGATTAATGCAATCAAAAAAAATTATACATTATTTACCTCAAGCACATTCACAGGGATAACCGCTGTAAAGTAACAACCAAGTGAAGACAGCACCAGGAATGCTTTGTTACCCTGCAAAAACTTAACCTGTCCTGAGTAATTGGAAAATACACCTTTATTGACCGTAACGTTTTGACCGGGCATCAATTGAATTTCGTGCTTAATTCCTCTATAATTCGAAAGAAAGTTTTTTATTTCACTTATTTCCTCTGTTCTGATGGTACATGGCTTGTTATCATACCATAAGAATTTAGACACGCCGGGGACAGTCAATACTTTTATTTTCTCGCGTGAATAGTCTTCCAATTGCACGAACATATAAGTATTAAACAATGGGACGTAAATTTTTCTTTTTCTATCACTCCACTGCCTCACTGATTCGTAATAGGGACAGTAATACACAACTCCTTGTTTTTCAAAAGCTGCACTAATTATTTTGTCATGTCTCGGTTTAATACAAATTACGAACCACGGCATAAATTCAGATTTTCACAATGTTATTGATGCAATATTTTCGATTGGCTGATATAGCTTCGCTAATGTGACTCACAGAAAAGTCACTACTTGATAATTAACTGCAATGGGATATCTTATGACGAACAAAAGAAGTCGGAAACAATACCAAATTTTATTTATTCATGAAAAATAAAATAAAATTTATCCCTAAAATCCGTTGTTAGTTTTTCTGCTCACTTTTACCATTTACTGTTATAGTTCCAGATTCACCACAGACACAAATAACTATCTATAATAAAAATGTGAGGTTTATTTCGTTCAAAAATTCATCTCAAGGGGTAAAAATAGTAAATTTTTTCAAACAGCATAATATAGCATTTCGTTATTTAAAGCTATTGTCTAAAATAAATTTTAATTAAAAAACATTTATATAGTGAAACTTCAATTAGTAAAGCGAAGATAATCTATCTGTTATCATACTGTTATCATATTTTTTGTGTGCCCCCATTATTTTATTGTAAAATTCACACATCAAAATAAAAATCTTAATACCACGCTTCTTAAAACTGTTAAAATAAATAATCCTAATTAGAAACGCGCCAATCTATACATACAATCAGTATTGTTTTTTTAATACGATTTCTAATAAAAAAATAGCCCCTATAGGGTGTCATTTAACAAATAAATGTAAATTTCTCACTAAACAAGCTAAGAAGCAACGTCTTTAAGCTTCCGCATTCCCGCTTTTTTAGCTCTCCATAAGGAGCCTTTCAGCTGAAAAGCTCCAGCTTTTTAGCTGAAAGGCTCCGGCTTTTCAGCTTTAAAACCAGAGAACGGGAGCTTTTATGATCTACCATAGTCGATGCCGACCGATTATTTTTGAACATTCTTTAACACTTAAAAAATGATTATGAAAAACAAATTATTTATCGCCTTATTTTTAGGCATTGCAATCGTCGCTTGCAAAAAAGACCATTCTGTTGATCCGGCAACGACCCACCAGTCAGGCACAACCAATCACCGATCAGGGCAACGGTTTTCTGCTGATTCTACGGACACAATGAGTTCATTTATTACTATGGACGTTGCAAATAAGATGATCAGCAGCTACCTTTGCAGCATTGGTGGAAATCAAAACGACACCGATATTCAGTCGTTTTCGGTAAATGCAGATTCATTAAGGGCTTATTTATCCGATCCTACTATCACAAATGTGAAACTGATGTTCGCGCATACTATGAGTTGGATAAATGCAGGAAATTCCTGTCAATATGCAGGGTTCCAGAGCGGCGCATTGACCATTGTTATTGCTGCCTACGGTGCAAATGGCAATTACATTTATCACAACGGAGAAGTCCTGGATCATATGGTTCCTTGTCCTTATACCTGTCCTTCGGGCAGCGCAGGAAGTAATTTGTTGCAATAACAGTATGATATATTATTTAGCATATTTTGCCTACTATGTTTCATTGCTATTTGCCCTAGTTTGCTGTCTCTATCGGTACAAAGTATTAGATGCTGCTTCCAAAGTATTGGCAATATTAGTGTGCTGCGCTTTCGTTAATGAAGGCGCAGCATTCTATTTAGAAAAAAAATATCACAATAATTTACCGCTCTATGCTATCTACTGCCTTATAGAATTTTTTATACTGTGCCTATATTTCAATAAGATAATCGATGTTTTTATCAGGAGAAATTTCGGGATTTATATTGGCATTTTCGGAATTGTTTTGGGCGCCTTAAATATAATATTTGTACAGCATATGAATAACCTAAATTCTTATTTTTTACTTTTTGAAGGCTTGTCAGTGATTGGTATGTCATTGTTTGCATTTTTCCGTTTATTGCTTAAATATGACACTTTTTATTTGTATAAATATCCTCATTTTTGGTTTATATCTATCCTGATATTTTTCTGGAGCATTACATTCATAACCTGGGGATTGTATGATTATATTAATTTGAAATTAGGGCATAGGGCTTGGAAGATCAATTTTGGCATTTTGACCGTTGGCGTTATTACCTATGTTTCATTCGGCTGTGTTTTTTTGATGTATCCTAAACTGAGAAGTATAAATGAATAATCAATATATTATTCCGTTATTTGTAGCCTGCTCGCTTTTACTAACATTGTTTGGTACTTTTCTGATTGCTTACCTGCTTGTCCAAAACCGTAAACAAAACCGGTACCAGCTCGAAACACAGAAAATGGTCTTTGATCACCAGAATAATATCCTGCGGACAAAAATCGTGGAACATGAAAATGTAATGGATCAATTGTCAATTGAGCTGCATGATAATGTGAAATCGGTTTTAGGCTTTGCCCAAATGAGTATGTATAACATTGGTAATCTCGCCAGTAGTGAGGAGCAAGCATTAATGATCGAAAAAACAAATGACCTGATAAGCAACGTAATTAATGATCTGCATAATATAAGCCATTCACTCAACAGCAATTTTATTAAGAACATTGGTTTAGTAGAAACGATAGGTAAGGAACTTGATAATATCAGGCTGTCAAAAAATATTACGTGCGACCTGGAGGTAAAGGGCGACCCCATTTCGTTAAGCCCTGAACAGGAACTACATATTTACCGGATCGCACAGGAAGCTATCCAGAATTGTATTAAACATGCGAAGGCAACAAATATCAATTTTGAACTCCACTATGAACCTGATTTTTTTTCAATGAATATCATTGATAACGGCATTGGCTTTGATAAGAATAAGGTACATGAAATGAAGGGGCTTGGTTTTCTTAATATGTTTCAAAGGGCCCGGTATGTGCATGGTTCACTCGATGTTCAATCGGTTCCATCAAAAGGAAGCACTGTTGTTTTAACGTTAAATCTAACTAAAGATGGAATCAGTAATTAAAGTAGCAATTGCCGAAGATCATGAAATAGTACGCAAGGGGGTTATACAGATCATTCAGGCTTTTGGCGGATACAATATAGAAATTGAAGCAAGCGATGGAAAAGAGTTATACCAAAAGTTATCTGCTGCTGAGGAACTACCTGATATAGTAGTAATGGATATTAGCATGCCAGGCTGGAATGGATATGAAACGCTTGATGCAATAAGAAAAAAGTGGCCTAAACTGAAAGTATTGATCCTGACAATGCACAAACATGAGTTCGCAATCATCAAAATGTTCAGAAGCGGGGCCAATGGGTACCTATTGAAAAATTCCCCTCCCCAGGAGTTGCGAAAAGCTTTGCAGTCCATTTTTGATAACGGACTATATTTTTCAGAAGTAGCTTCAAGTAATTTACTGCACAGACTGCAGCACTCCAATATATTGCCTTCCTTTAACGAGCATGAAATAGAACTGCTCAAATTCTGCCATACAGATCTTACCTATAAAGAGATTGCCGATAAGATGACTCTTTCAGAACGAAGTGTTGCGGGTTATAGAACAAACCTGTTTGAAAAATTACACGTGAATAGCAGAGCGGGGCTGGTCGTTTGCGCCATACAAATGGGGCTTGTACCTGTGGAATAGGAATTGTTGATGTGCGGCTAACGTGGTCTTTCGGGCCTCTCTTATCGTCCAGCGAATTCTATCATTGTAGCTTGCTTATACACTTGCCCATGTCAATGCCCTTTAGCAGTATTCCTGCAAAAAGGTCGCCTTTCTTCTCTATCCTGTGCATCATGTTTTTAATCGTGAAGTCGGACGGGAGCAACCCTTTTTTTACTTCATCCCATTCCAGGGGCGTACTTACCGTGGCGCCAGGTTTTGGCCGCAGGCTATAAGCGCAGGCCAATGTTTGGCCCCTACGGTTTTGCAAGTAGTCTATATAGATATTACCCTTTCCACGTTTGCTTAATGAGCGCTCCAGGCTGGTAAAACCAGGCAGCTGTTCCTGTGCAATCATAGCTATCATGTGGGCAAAGTCTTTGGCCTGTTCATAAGTATATTTAGCAGCCAGTGGCACGTATACATGAATACCTGTAGCTCCCGACGTTTTCGGGAATGATGCCGCTCCAGCCTTGTCCAGTATCCCTTTGATCACATTGGCTGTATCTATTACCTGGTCAAAAGTATTGTTCTCCGAAGGATCAAGATCAAGCACGAGGTAGTCGGGTTTGTCCAGGGATTCCAGGCGGGAGTTCCAGGGATTCATTTCAATGCAGCCCAAGTTAGCGAGATAAAGCAATGTGGCCTTATCGTCGCAGATGATGTAATTAATTTCTTTTTTTGCACTCTCAGAGTACAATGGCACGTGCTTTACCCAGCCGGGCGCATTCAACCCCGCATCTTTCTGAAAAAATCCTTTGTCATTTATGCCATTGGGCAAACGCAATAGGGACTCCGGGCGGTCCTTCATGTATTTAATGATGTATGGATAAACAGTGCGGTAGTAACTTATCACATCGCCCTTTGTATAGCCCTCTTCCGGCCAAAATACTTTGTCGAGGTGGCTGAATGCCACATTTTTACTGCCCATGTTTTTTATAGTTCCCATGGCTTTGGTTTTTCCTATTTTACCCGTGTCTTTATTTGTACTTTCATTATCATGCACTTCCCCGTGTACCTCTTTGGCGGCTATATCTATACGCAGCCCCATAAATACCGGATGCCGCCTGCGTCCGTCTTTCGTTATTTCGGAATATTTAAGGTTGCATACGAGTTCAGGTTTAACCCAGGTTACCGGTGCATTTACAGATACCTCTGCGTCGAACGGCGACTTAGTGGTTTTAAGACGTTGCAATTTACTGAACAGGTCTTTTAGCAAACTATCATTAAATCCTGTTCCAGTGTGGCCTATGTACACAAACCTGCCTTTGTTATACAAACCAAGCACCAGCGCCCCAAAATATTTCCTCTCTCCGCGCGGTTCTGTATATCCTGCAATCACGGCCTCTTCCATAATCACATTTTTCACCTTTAGCCAGTCGGCTGAACGGGCGCCTTCCTTATATACGCTGTCTGCCCGCTTGGCTATCATTCCTTCCAGCCCCTGTTTTTGCACCAGTGTAAAAAACTCCTTCCCTTTTTCCTCTATGTGGTCGCAATAACGGATAACATCGCCTTTAGGCAATAATTTTTCCAGCAGCTCCTTTCTTTCCAACAACGGTTTATGCTCTATCGATTTACCATCAATATACAAGCAGTCGAAAACATAGTAGCAGACAGACAGGCTTTTATCCTGCGCGTACTGCTGCATCAGTTGGAATGAAGGTTTGCCGTCTTTATCCAAAACCACTATCTCCCCATCCAGCACTACACTCTTTTTTATTTTTTTCAACTCTTCATATACCTCTGCATAATCTGCCGCAAACGAAAGTCCGTTACGTGAATAAAGCCGAGTCTGTTTCTTATTTATTTCGGCTATAGCCCTGTAGCCATCCCACTTTATTTCGTATATCCAGTTTTTGTCGTTGAAGGGGCGGTCATGCAGCTTAGCAAGCATCGGTTTTATATAATTACGGAATTTCTGATTACCGCCGTGATGGGTTGGGGGATCAGAAGCCGGCCCTGGCATTATTGCAGAGACAGGCTTTAACAATACCGGCTTTACTTTTTTTTTATCACTCTATCCCTATTGCGTTCGGCTGTATATGCCAGCGAACTCTTCTTTGCATAGTCCTCGCTGTTATAATCCCCGTCGGTAGCGTACTGGTCATGGTGCTTTATCAGCAGCCATGTTTTTTCATCCTTCTTCATATTTACGAGCGCAAAATCTCCTTTCAACAGTTTGCCATGCATTCTGAATTTTATACTTCCTGCTTCCAGGTGCTGCTCAAATTCTTTCGGCGCAATCACCCCGCCCTGCTCGTCTATAGGTTCATAAGTACCATGATCCCAAACATCTACGCGGCCGGCGCCATAATTGCCGGCGGGTATCTCCCCTTCAAAAGTGGCATAATCGACCGGGTGGTCTTCCACCATCATAGCGAGGCGTTTATCCTTTGGGTTTAGCGACGGCCCTTTAGGAACGGCCCAGCTTTTGAGTGTGCCATTCAGCTCCAGCCTGAAATCATAATGCAGATTCCTGGCGTGGTGGCGCTGCACTACAAATATCAGTTTGTCCCTTCCACCGCTTTCTTTACCTGCGGGTTCGGGGGTATCATCAAAGCGCCGTTTGCTATTGTATTTGACTAAACTCATTAAGATGCTTTTTTCTTTGTGCCGGTTTCCAAGCTCGCTTTAAGCTGCCCCATCAGGTCTTTGCTCTTATTGCGTACTATCTTAAAGCGCGGTGTGGCCACCTTCCTGCCTTTTGCTTTGGCCTCAATGATCTTCATGAGGTCATTGTCGTAAGTATCTTTATACTGTGCCATCGAAAATTTTTTCGGCGTCAACTGATTGATCAGTTGTTGCGCCATTTTCAATTCTGCCGGCTTTACGGTAATATCTTTGGGAATATCCAGTTCGGCATAATCCCTGATCTCTTCGGCATACCGCATCTTCAAGAGCAGCAGCATATCGTCCTGCGGCATTAATATACACAAATTTTGTTTGGTGCGCATGATGTATTCTCCAATAGCCACTTTACCGCTTTGTTTCAGGGCTTCCCTGAGCAATACATAGGCTTTTTCCCCGCCCTTCGTTGGCTCTAAGTAATAAGGAGTATCATAATAGGTTGTGTCAATTTCTCCCTGTTTTACGAATTCATTAATCTCTATCATTTTACTTTTCTTAGGGCTTACCTTTTCAAAGTCCTCGTCACTTAGCACCACATATTCATCATGGTATTTATACCCCTTGACGATGTTCTCCCACGGCACTTCCTTCCCTGTATCGGCATTTATGCGGGCATAGCGAATATTGGCGTGACCGTTTTTATCCAGCATGTGTAAGTCCAGTGTGCTGTCGTGCGTGGCGCTGAACAGCCGTACCGGTATGTTGACTAATCCAAAACCGATAGACCCCGACCATAACGCGCGCATATATGATGATTTTGCCTTTAAAAATAAGGATAAAAAACGTGCCGGTAGATAATATTAATTATTTTCTTATGTGATTAAAATAAAAACATTTACCCCCGTGATACATTCGGATTTGGTG
>Ga0206890_1197_pt1 | contig 18141 bp, 14 predicted proteins | sample Alteio_BWOrgHeat_58_FD_152960 | JGI IMG/M metagenome (GOLD analysis project Ga0206890, IMG submission 152960) | Enriched cells from forest soil in Barre Woods Harvard Forest LTER site, Petersham, Massachusetts, United States - Alteio_BWOrgHeat_Nextera6 ... | reverse complement strand
AGCGTATGTGGATGGCTTGTCTTCTTATGAAGGAGAAACCATCATCCTTAAAATACCTGATGATAATCGGGCAAACGAATTTTATTTTACAGGAGCAGCCGAATGGTTGTTCTATCTTGATACAGCTATTAGCTTAAAATTATTGTATAGCACGGCGGATTTCAAACCGGCGGGTGAACCCACAAGATATAGGTTGACGATTGACGGACTATCCCGCCTCCTTAAAATAAAAGAAAAGAAAGACTCCCGCTATTGTTTTGTGGCCAGTGCCTTTAACGACGAAATGGATAGCATATTCGCCGACGCCATTGCCCCGGCTATCCGGCAATGTGGCTTCGAGCCATACCGGGTCAAAGATGAAACCATTGCCGCTGATGTAACGATCAATGATGCTATTCTTTCGGGTATTAAAAAGTCGCGTTTTACTATAGCTGATTTTACCTATAACCGTCCTGGAGTATATTTTGAAGCAGGATTTGCGCTTGGCCGCGGCCAACAGGTGATCTATCTTTGCAAGAATACCGATATGGAGCACCTCCATTTCGATACCAATCATTACCAGCATTTGGTATGGTCGGATGCCGAAGACCTTAAAAAGCAATTGACCGACCGGATAGGTGCCTATATCGATTAAGGCACTTACCCATCATTTTGAATTCAAAATAACCTTAACAAAATCCGCAGCGGTGACCAACCGGCCTTCCGGCACATTTTCGATAATATCTGGTTCAGTCGCATTATTCAAGTAGTGCGCAACAGTATAGGTTTGACCAGTGACGTTAACTTCCTGAACGACCGCTTTACCGGCTGCGGGCTTGCCGTCAGTAGCTAATAAAATGACTTCCTGATTTTTTTGGTATTTCATGTCAGCAAATTTAGCGCTTTTCATCAATCTTTTCCTCGCCAAATGCCGCCTTTAAGTCAGCAGTTCCAGCCGCTTCCTTCGTCAGCCGCTTCACTGCGTTTTAAAAGACCGGGACAGTTTGGGCCTCGCATTCGCATCGCCCAAACCGCCCGGACTTTTTGCCTGCCACCGATAAGCCACCAATAACCACTTTTTATCCTTTCTCTTAATTCTCCAATGGCTTTTTCGTAGCAAAGTTCTGTAAAGCCGGATCATCCCGTCAAGGCCGAGCCCTGCGGGTTTGCTGAAAAAAAATCTCCACCCTCGCTATGCTCGGGTCGTATTTTTTTTCGCAAAGCCTTGCCGGTATGTCCGGCTTGTTCAGGTGCGGTTGCTTACAAAAAGCCACCGGAGGCTTCAGCCGAGGGTGACTTTAAAAAAGCAAAGCACCATGTATACCACAAACGGAAGAAGCCCACCGCACACAGCGTCCCGACCAGTCGGGACGGCTGACACCCCAACGCCCCAATCGGGCACTTATTCAATTAATTATTTCTTAATCATTTAAAATTTAATAGTCATGGAAACTAAAGTAATAGAAAGCAAAAAAGCGAACGAAACTAATAAGGTGAACCCTGTAACACAGGAAAATAAAAACCCTGCTTTTGTGGCAGGAAACCCCGTTAATAAAGATTCGGCAAAAAAACCCGAAGCGGAAAAGGTAAACGATACGCCAAAGGTGGAAGCGCATAAAACAGTTGAACCGCCCAAGTCCGAGCCTGCTAAAACCGAAACCCCCAAAGCGGAAGTAACAAAAGCCGAGGTTAAAGCAACAGCCGAAAAGCCGGTTTTGAATTTAGAGAGTACGTTAAAACTGGTGGAAGAACTGCACCGCCGTAAAATCCAACGGGACAAGCTATTGGAAACCATTAATAATTTGGAAGCCTTTGAGTTTGACCTGAAAGAAGATTTAGATGAGACAGGGGGTAATATCTACCAGGGTTGCGTTTTGACCATCGAAGATGACGAGCGCAGAAAATTCAGCACTAAAAACCCGACCATCATCTGGACAGTAACCCAAATGGTTAACCGTCTTTGTGTAGATAAACTGGCCGAAATTGAAGCAGGTATCACTATACCCGCCTAATTAATGGAAACGCCCCGTGTAGCACTATACACGGGGCGTAATTCTAAGATATTAAATCTTAAAAGCTATGGCAAGTTTAGAAATTTTTATTGAGCTGACCAACCAAATTTTTTGGGAGGGTTATGCGGAGCAACTGGCAATTAACGAACCGGCCCGTTTTCAAATGGAACTGGCGGAATTTATGAACGCTTACAATTAATCATTATGTACGATACCATTTTTCTATTGGTCAAAGCGACCATACAAACCAAATACAGAAACGTACACGAAGCTATCGGCGAGATACAGCAAAAGGCGACTTGTACCATATCCGACACTCCAAAGGTGAAGATACATGAACTAAAATTAATGGATTATAAACTCAAATCTAAATAACATGGAAACCATCATAAATAATCAAATCATCAAACCCAAAGTATGGCAGGTATTGGGCAAAACAATTACCAAGTGCAAAACCAGTGCCGAAGCGATACAGGAAGCGGGTTTGGATTTCGAGGTCATTAAACGCCCGAATATCCACCCGCTCCCAAGCGGGACAAACGTTATATCCGATAACAGCTATTTCACATTCCGCACGGACAACGAAGCCGTGTTAGGCGATAAAGTCGGCAGGGATTACGAGGTCGTACAAAATGTTGACGCATTCGCCTTTTTTGACAACATCGTACAGAATTACGGCGGTCTGCACTATGAAAGTGCGGGAAGTTTGGGCTATGGTGAATTAACGTATATCACCGCCAAACTGCCTGAACATATCCGTGTCGGCAGGAATGACCTTATCGACCAATACCTTTTCCTGACCTCAACCCATGATGGCACGGGCAGTATTACCATCGCCTTTACACCCGTCCGTATATATTGCGCGAACACTTTAAACGCTGCCTTGAACAATTGCAGTAATACCATTAAAATACGGCATACGGCAAGCGCAACGGAAAAACTGAAAGAGGCGCATAAACTATTAAACCTGACCAACCAGTTGAGTACCGAACTGGAAGCCATTTTTAACCGATGGGCAAGAGTACGGATAACCGACCCTGAATTAAAACGCCTCATTCAACTGGCGATGGTGCCGAATAAGGAAACCTACGAGTTGCTGAAAACGGGCAAGGAAGATGAATTATCGGGCAGGTTTACCAATACCGTGAGCAATATTTTTGAGTACGCTTTATGCTCACCAACACAACAGGAAGCCACCACCAAAAACACTTTGTACGGATTTTATAATAGTATCACGGGTTTTTATCAAAACGTCCGTAGCTATAAAGATGACGAGGTGAAATTTAAAACCATCATGGGCGGTACAGGCTTACAGCGCAACCAAACCGCTTTTGACTTGTGCCACGACTTTGCCAAATATGGTGGCGACATTTTAAAACTGAATTAAATTAAATGATTAGCGGGGAGCAATCTCCGCTTTAAATCTTTTTAACAATGGAAAATCCACTCATAGTAAATATAATAGAGGTTAAGCCACACCCCCACGAAAACGCAACGAATTTTGATATACGGATTGAAAAATCGGAAGCGAAGCGTTTGTTAACCCACTTCGGCTATTCCCTGCCTTTTGCAATCATGTGCAAAGAATATGGGGACGATGCCAATTGGGTAGGCTTAACGCCCGAAGACCTTGACGAAGAAACAGGTTTGCTGCACGAAAGCTATCAAACCTTTGAAATATGGTTAACTAAAAATTGAAAATTTATGAGTTTTATAGTGATTGAATGTCATTGCGGTGCGCAATATGCTGCCATCTGCACAGACGAGGACGGCAACAATTTAGTGTTTGACGATAGAGAAGCAGCCGAAACGGAGGCTGCCGATTGCCAAGATGGGTTAGTAATTGAAATATAGACAATTTCGTTATCACTGAAATTAAGGCTTTTAAAGCGTTCTCTTTGGTTGGCTAATACAAATATCGGCGATAAAAAAACAGTCCACCAATGCCCTTAAAAGGGTATTAGGGGGCTGTTTTCAAGCATTATCAAGCCCTATTTTGCCCGGCTTTAAGTGTCTTGATAAGTGATTTTTAAGTTCATATCAGGGATTTTCGCCGTTGGTCTTTCTTCTGCTCTCTCCTGATTTTACCATCTCCTCAATGACATCTAACATCCCATAAATCTTTAATAGAAAATCCTCGTTTTCAATCAATGAAGCCTCATTTGGTTCAATCTGAAACTCATTGGCTCCACTTAAGGAGATGTTCAATTTTGAGCATCTCCTTTTTCTTAAAACAACAATTACCTTAATATCAAACGGTTAAATTCAAACCCTGTTGTTTAAAACCGATCCGATATTCAAAAATTCAATCTTCTTTTAATGGAATTTATGCCTTATCGCACCCGCAACCTTTATGTTTAAATTAAAATAGATACATTTACGGTCAAGTTACCTAACTCATGCACAAGCCGTTTTTGTTTAAGCTCTTTTTAACCTTTCTTTTACTTTTTGTTTGCTTAGGATTAAAAGCCCAGGACAGCCAAATAAAACCGGCATTTGAATTTCCGACCAAAGAGATATATGACCTTCATATAGACAAGCATGGCTTTTTATGGATAGCCAGCGATTTTGGCGTAGCCAGGTACGATGGTATCAATATCGTTCATTTTAGCAGTCCGCGTCAAATTTCTTTAGGGTGTACCAATTTACTGGAAGACAACTACGGCCGCATCTGGTTCAATAATTTTAACGGGCAGATATTTTATATCGATCATGAAACCGAAATGCTGGCAGAAAGCTATAACTATAAAAATGAAAGCAATTACCCCCGCATGGTCTTGTTTCACGACCAGCTTCTGGCCACATCAGACAAAGGCCTTTTTGTGCTGGATACCAAAACCTTAACCGGCAAATACATTATCAAAAACACTTATACATCAAGCCTTGCTGTATTAAAAGACCAGGTATTGGTTCATGGCGATCAAACCTGGTATTCGTATAAAGAGGCAACTGGCCTAAAAAAGTTGGCTTATACCGGGGACGAACAACTTGCAGGCAATGTTTACCTGCTGGCCAAAACACCCTACCACGATACCGTGTACATGATGTCTAACCCTACGGGTATGGTTAAAAAGTTGCTATTACAAAATGACACGGTGAAACAGTGCCAGCAAATAAAGTTTAACAGTTTCATAAATACGCTCTCTATAACACCCGGCAACCAATGGGTAAACACCATCGATTGCAGCTACTCGCTAAAAAATGGTGAAAAAATAAAAGGGTATAACTTATCGGATATTGTAACTGACCTGGAAGGTAATACATGGTTTAGTAGCTTGTACTATGGGCTGCTGTTGCAACAAAAAAAAGATATAGCTAATAAAACAATAGTACCGGCTTTAGATAATGACGACCTGGTAGCAAGTATTAAAAGTTATAAAGACCAATTATTGCTGGGTACTCAAAAGGGCTTCCTCATCCTTTATGATCCGGCTTCAAAAAGCACCAATTTTAAGATCAAGGTATCGCCTGCCGTGGGATCAATATATTACATAGCCCCTGTTGACCAGGATGACTATATTGTAGCGTCATCTATAGCTACCTATAAGGTTAATATACCGACCAAAAAGATTACAGAGCTGGTTAACATTAAAACAGTAAAGCAGTTATGTTATGATGACAAAGCCATTTATATAGCATCGGCAAGCGGCCTGTTTGTAATGCCACGCGAAAGATCCGACCGGTTAAACCGGCAGATCATGGATACATTTGGCCATGTGTTTAAATACAACCGGGTAGATAATTATTTTTACCTGAATGTACGAACCCGCGCGGTTACCTATTTCCCGGATCAGGCAGCATTGTTTGTTGCCTTTAAAAATGCCCTGTTCAAAATTGACAAAAACGGTATGAAACCGTTTTTGTTTAACAACGAGCAGGTTTACATCGCCTCGTTAGCCTACGTTGATCACCGGCTCTACATTGGTACCATCAGCAACGGTATGTTGGTAGTCGAAAAAAACGACATCCAACATATCTCCGCTCAAAACGGGCTGTTTTCAAGATCGATATTCAAGATCAACCCCATCGATAAAAATTTATGGATAGTCGGTTCAGGGCCATTACAGGTATTTAACACGAAAAAAAATGCGTTGGTTGATAACTATGTATTTCCTGACGGGAACGCATCGCAGGTGTTTGATCTTGACGGGGTGGGCCAAATGGTCTATTTAGCTACCTCATCTGGGCTGGACAATTTCCCCCTCGTAAAAAACGCAGATGATAAAAAGCTGAAAAACTATTTGTTATATGTTAAGGTAAACAATAAAATTGCAACAGGGAGTGGCCGTCGCAAATTATCCTACTCAGAAAATAATGTACTATTTTACGTTGGGATACCTGCTTATTTAAAGGCCAAAGACATTTACATAAAATATTGCCTGGCTACAAAAACAGACAGCACCTGGCTAACAACCGAACCCGGTGAACGAACCATTCGCTTCTCGTCATTAATGCCCGGAACCTATACCTTAAAAGCCATTGCCGTTGACCCCCGGTTGGGAATGGCAGACACCATGATAAAATATGATTTTACAATAGCAGAACCCTGGTGGGGCGGAATAGGCTTTAAAATAATTTTAGGGTTTGTGTTCCTGTTCATCATTTTTTACGTTTACGTAACAATGCTGCTTAAAAGATTATCATTAAAAAAGGCATTTGATACCCAACAGCAGTTGATTTTGGCCGAAAGACAAAGAATAAGCGCCGAAATGCATGACGATATCGGATCAGGGGTATTTGCTATTCAGACGTTGGCTGATACCGCCAGCAAAAACGAAAATGCGAGCCCGGAAATAAGCGAGATAAAAAACATGGTGAGCGACCTGTCTGTAAAAATACGGGAGGTTATCTGGAGTACCAATGTGGGTAATGACAACCTTGAAAATTTACTTTATTACACTTATTTCCAGATCAATAAACTATTTGAACACTCGGCGATAGATTTCGTTTCAGAGCTACCTGATGATATTATTGATTTGAAAATCACTACCTTAAGCCGAAGAAATATCTATCTGTTAGTTAAAGAGTTGGTGCACAATGCCATTAAACACTCAAAAGCAACCACAATAGAATTAAAAATGTTCGCTAACGAGCAAACGCTGTACATCTCTGTTGATGATAACGGCGTAGGGATAGATTCCAATAAAGCCCGGCCAAACGGTATGGGACTTGGAAATATCAGATCAAGAGTCGAAAAATTAAATGGCACGCTTTCGATAGCGAATAATGAAGGCGCCCATATAAGCATTAAGATACCGTTTAGCGCGCTGCAGGTTGTTGAATTTGATAAAAAGCTAAACAAATGGCAGTTATTTATTACAAGCCTCATAAAAGTTCCATCAGATCAACAGCAGGATAAATAGAAGTTGAATTGACCGATAAGTGTCCTAACAGATTTTCATTGCCTCCGCATAAAATACAAAGGCATTTCCGGTTTTTTTAAATCCCATCAATATATCCACAACTTAGGCTGCTGAGGAATGGTTAAACGTTAATCGATTGCCGACCACATTTTCGCCATAAATACAGTCGCTTTTTAAAACCACGTGCTTTTAATCCTTTTTTAAATTTTACGCAAACGTTCCCGGTAACGTTTGCATAGTTTTTATTGGCGATATACTTCTTTTATATTTTTATAGTAGCTAAACTTGTTTAACCAATTAAGCAAAATGGGTTAAAAATCGCCCTGATTGTTTGCTTAATATATATAACCAATTATACATTATTAGCAAGTTTAAAACTAATATATACCATCCGGTTAAATGGATTGAAGTATATTTTTTTGTATTTGTCTAAATAAGAAAACCAAATAAACAAAACCCAAATAAACCAGATTATGATTAAAAATTTACTTAGTGTTTGTCTTCTGCTGTTCTTAACCATAACAGCGTTGGCCCAAACCAGGCAGGTTACCGGCACGGTAACAGAAAAAGACACCAAAGAGCCGGTAATTGCCGTCTCAGTAATTGTAAAAGGCGGTAACGGCGGTACGCAAACCAACGTGAACGGTGTTTTTAAACTTACAGTTCCTGATAAGCCCGGCACGGTGCTTATTTTCAGGTCGGTTGGTTATAAAGCGCAGGAGGTTACCCTTACCGCAGGCCAAACCTCGGTAAATGTAGCGCTTGAGAGCAACTCAGAACAATTAAATGAAGTTGTGGCCATTGGCTACGGTACAGTTAAACGCCGGGATATAAACGGATCAATATCGTCTGTTACGGCTAAAGACCTGAAAGATGTACCGGTTTCGTCATTAGGCGAGGCATTAGCAGGCCGTTTGGCAGGTGTACAAATAACTACGTCAGATGGCTCTCCGGATGCAAGTGTCAAAGTATTAGTTCGTGGAGGTGGTTCAATTACACAAAGTAATGACCCGCTTTATGTAATTGACGGTGTACAGGTTGAAAATGGTTTAGCCTCACTTTCTCCGCAGGACATTGAGTCTATTGATGTGTTAAAAGATGCGGCTTCAACAGCAATTTATGGTGCGCGTGGTGCCAATGGTGTTGTAATTATTACTACCAAAGGTGGCCATGCTCAAAAAACCAGGGTTAACTACAACGCGTTTGTTGGCTTTAAAAAACTGGCCCGCGAACTGGCTGTAATGGACCCGTACAACTTTGTTACTTATGAGTACGAAAGGAGCCGCGGCAACACAGTTGACAGCACAAACTTCTCTAATGATTACGGAAACAGCTATGCTGCCTTGTCACAGTTTAAAACTGTTAAACCTATCGACTGGCAACAACAGGTTTTTGGGCAGCCCGCTTTTCAACAGCAACATAACATCAGCATAACAGGGGGCGATACCTCAACAACTTTTAATATTAGTTTTACTGATGATCAGCAAAACGAAAATGTTGTGAACTCAACCTATGATCGTAAACTTTTAAGTTTTCACCTTGATCATAAAGCTAATGACCACTTTAGGTACGGTTTTAATATGCGCTATAGTGATCAATTAGTTTCGGGCGTTGATGTTTCAAGCGCGTCGAGCTCAACTTATAATAACTTGCGTAATACCATTAAATACATTCCTTTTGTTATACCCGGCCTTACACAGGCTCAATCAGACCAGGAGTTATTTAATGAGAGCCAGTTAGCAGGTAATAACCTGGGCCTGATAAACCCTATTACAAATTCAAATGCTCAATACCGTAAAAATTATCAATACGTAACAGATTTGAACGGTTATGTAAGCTATGCGTTCAATAAATATTTAACATTTAAGTCAACCATAGGTGTTGACCTGGGTAAACAGATATTGGATAATTTTGATGATGCAGTAACATTTAACGCTCAAATTAATGGAGGCGGTTTGCCGTTGGGCGGCATTAACCAGATCAATACGAATACCATGGACCTATCGAACGTGTTGATGTTTAGCAATGCGGCCGCTAATTCACAAAAGCACGATATTAATATTATACTGGGTAATGAGTTTTACAATATCGATATGCAAGGCTTGAACAATCAATTCAAATTGTTCCCTAACGGTATTGCGCCTACTTCGGCCCTTAACCAGCTTAACCAGGGCACTATAGTACCGGGTTACCCTGTTAACGCGTATTCAGAATCTCACTTACTGTCGTTTTTTGGACGGGGCACTTATACATTTGATAAAAAATATTCATTAAATGCAACATTACGTGCTGATGGTTCATCAAAATTTGAGCCCGGGCATCAATGGGGATATTTCCCTTCAGCGTCGGTATCATGGCGCATATCTGACGAAAGCTTCATGAAGAATATCACAGCTGTTTCTGACCTGAAACTGAGGTATAGCCATGGAACGTCAGGGAATAACCGCATCAGCGATTATCAAACCCAAACATTGTTTGCTACCAACGTTAATGGTACCGCGGTATTTTATCCTTTAAATGACGGCACAACCACCGTAGGTTATGCTCCGCAAAACTTAATTAACGAAAAGTTGAAATGGGAGACTACCGTATCTGATAACATAGGCGTTGACTTTGGTTTATTTAACAGCCGCATAAATGTATCAGTTGATGCTTACCAGGGCACAACACATGATTTGTTGATACAAGTTCCGGTACCGACAAGTTCGGGTTACCCAACTCAGTTCCAAAACGTTGGTAAAACCCAAAACAAAGGGTTAGAGCTACAGATCAATGCACACATCATCCAAAAAGGAAATTTTAGCTGGACCGCTAATTTTAATGTGTCATATAACACCAACAAAGTGTTAGCGCTGGCACCTGGTCAAACATCTGCCTTTTATAATTCAGGATGGGGTGTATCTGGCCAGCCGGCCGACTTTATTTTACAAGTTGGAAAACCGCTTGGTAGCGTATATGGTTATCAAAGCGCCGGCTTCTATACCACCAATGATTTCAACTACAACTCTGCAAATAATGAATATACGCTTAAACCAGGCGTTGTTGATCCTTCAAAAACAATTGGTGTAGCAGAACCCGGTTTAACCAAATTTGCCGACTTGAATGGTGATGGGGTAATTACAACAGCCGATCAGAAAATTTTGGGTAACACTATCCCTAAAATTACCGGTGGTTTAAATCAAACTTTTACCTACAAAAACTTTGATGCCAGCGTATTTATTAACTTCCAGGATCTGGTAAGTGTACTTGACGCATCAAAAATTGAGTTTACAAATGGATATACAGCCAACACCAACCTATTAGCTACAGAGAATAACCGCTGGCATACTGTTGATGCAAATGGTAATGTAGTTGAGAAGATTGTTACAGTTGGTAGTACGCAAGTAGCTGTTGGCTCGTCGCCTGATGTGTTAAATGCTATAAACGCAGGGGCTAAAGTACCTATCCCTATCACCGGCTCGGCCCAATTTTATGTTAATTCAGGCGCGGTTGAAAATGGCGCGTTTGCAAGGCTTAATAATGTAACTTTGGGTTATACATTTAGGAGCCAGTTTTTAAACAGGTTAAAAATAAACAGATTAAGGGTTTATGTAACCGGCAACAATGTTGCGTTGTTAACCGGCTATAGTGGTTATGACCCGGCCGTAAATACCCGTACAGCTACGCCGGTAACGCCCGGTGTTGATTACTCGGCGTATCCACGTAGCCGCACCTATCTCTTTGGCTTAAATCTTACTTTGTAAACATTAACATTCACAAAAATGAAAAAGAAATTTATATACCGTGTTTTAAGCCTCGTTACCATTATTGTGGTCGGCTCAACGGTGTCATGTAAAAAATATTTAACCGAAAATCCGGTTGCCCAGGTTGGTGTGGCTACAGCATTTAGCAACGTTGCCAATGCAACTGAGGCCGTTTTAGGTGTGTATTCAAAGCTATCTGGCGACCAGGGCTATGGCATCAGGCTTAGTATGTATTATACAGTTGACCAGGACGAAATGGTGGGCCCGGCAAATAGCGCTGCACCCGACAATGACCGCAGGGACATTGCCCGCTATGGCGCTTCGGCCAGTAACGCGCAATTGGAGGCCCCATGGGAAAACCTTTATACAGGGATTGAAAGGGCTAACATTTGTATTAAATACATCCCTTTAATGAGTGCTTACACCAGTGGCAGCGCAACCGATCAAGCTTCATTAAAAAGGTTATATGGCGAAGCGCTTACTTTGCGTGCCCAGTTCTTTTTTGAACTGATCAGGAACTGGGGCGATGTGCCGGCACCTTTTGTGCCTTCGGCCGACCAAACAACCCTGTACCTTACACGTACCGATAGGGATGTGATATACAATCATATATTAGGTGATTTGCTAACTGCCGAAAGCCTGGTGCCATGGCGCACTGCTGTCGCCAGCCGCGATGAACGTATTACATTGGGCGCGGTAAAAGGTTTGCGTGCGCGTATTGCTTTATACCGTGGTGGCTATTCGTTAAGAAACGCAACAGCGACTATGAGCCGCGATGCTGATTATTTAACTTATTACAAAATATGCAACAGCGAGTGCGCCGACCTTATGGCAAACCGCAACCAGCATACGTTGGAGCCTACTTTCCAGGGACTGTTCCAAAATAATATTGATGCGCATACACTCGACCCAAGTTATGAAGTACTGTTTGAGGTAGCTATGGGCGGAGGAACAGGAGTTGCAGATAGCAAACTGGGGTATTATGATGGCCCGAGGGTAAATAATTTAGGCAATTCATCGTTGACCGCTACTCCTACTTATTTCTACGCGTTTGACCCTAACGACCTGCGCAGGGACGTAACCATTGCTGCCTATTTTACAAATCTTGACGGCACCAAAGTTTTGCAAAAACTGATAGCCCTGCCAAGCGGAAAATTTAGGCGCGACTGGATAACCAACCCTGCTATTGCGCCAACAAACCTGGTGCAGTACTTTGGCATAAACTGGCCAATACTGCGTTTTTCGGACATATTGTTAATGTTTGCCGAAACTGATAACGAAATAAATGGTGCGCCAAGCGCCGCTGCTATCAGTGCATTTAATGAAGTAAGGCTAAGAGGTTTTGGCGGCAATGCCACCCAGGCAAATACAGCTGCTACACCAACTACTTATGCTGCATTTTTTAACGCAATAGTTAGTGAACGTTCGTTTGAATTTGGCGGCGAAGGCATAAGGAAATATGACCTTATACGCTGGAACCTGCTTAATACCACGATCACTAATACAAGGGCAAACTTAACTTTGATGTTAAATAAACAAGCGCCTTATAATAACTTGCCGCAGTCAATGTATTATTTAAATGCTTCGCAAACATTGGTATATGGTAACTCATTATATGCTGCAACACCATCTGCAACACCAACCAACAATACAAAAGTGGCATGGGTAAGTTCATTAACAGCTGCTTACAACACTAACGTAGCACAGCTGTTTACGCCAAATCATGGTGAGCTATTGCCAATACCGCTGGTGTCAATACAGGCTAATCCCGCCCTTACCCAAAACCCCGGATATTAACCGGATATTAATTTAAACTAATGATTATAACAAAGGCTGTCTGAAAAAGACAGTCTTTGTTTAAATTTAAATTGATATGTACTGTAAACTAAATAGTTATAAAGTTAATAGTAAGGCTTTTTTATTAGCATTATGTTTAGTAGCGCTGTATGCGTTTACCATACCGCCAAAGCATATCATAGTTTACCTGGCAGGCGATTCGACCATGGCTGATAAGGAAGTAAAAGCCTACCCCGAAACAGGATGGGGAATGCCTTTTCATGCTTTTTTTGATACATCGGTCACGGTAATTAATAAAGCTAAGAATGGGCGTAGTACCAAGAGTTTTATAGCTGAGGGTTTGTGGAGCTCCATTTCGGCCAATTTAAATGCCGGCGATTATGTACTGATACAATTTGGGCATAATGATGAAGTGCCCACTAAAGTAACTTATACGCCCGAAGCTGATTTCAAGGCAAACCTGGTTAAGTTTATTACCGAAACCCGCGAAAAGAGCGCAACCCCTATTCTTATTACACCAGTTGCCCGCCGTAAATTTAACACCAATGGCAATATTGAGGAAACACACGAAGCTTATGCTGCAATAGTGCGAAAAGTAGCCGAAGAACAAAAGGTACCGCTCATTGACCTGGATAAGGAAAGCCAGCAATTGATACAAACCTTCGGGCCCGAAAATTCAAAGTTATTATTCAATCACCTTACACCGGGCGAAAACCCGAATTACCCTGATGGTAAAACGGACGATACCCATTTTAATGAACTGGGTGCGCGTAAAATGGCCCAATTGATATTGGCCGATATCAGGCAGTTAAAATTAGAACTGGCAAACAGGATAGTAAAAGGACAAAATAAACCAACTGTTAACCCCCAGGCCAAATGAAAAAACTTTGCTGCCTATTTATCGTGTTCATTTTTATCGGCAGGGCAAATGCCCAAAAGCGGATAGTTGTAGCGCAGGATGGCAGCGGCAATTATAAAACCGTGCAGGCAGCTATTAATGCCGTGCCCGATAATAATAAAACATCAACAGAAATATTTGTAAAAAAAGGTGAATATAAAGAACGGGTAGTTGTTGGTGTTGAAAAAACCAACATTACCCTTGTTGGCGAGGATACAAACGCTACCATGATAACTTTTGATAATTATGCCACCCGGTTAGACTCGGCAGGCAAAGCTTTAGGTACCTCGCGCACGGCAAGTTTTTATGTTTATGGCGCGGGCTTCTCGGCAAAAAACATCACTTTCCAAAACTCGGCAGGCCCCGTTGGGCAGGCACTGGCCATTTATGTTGACGGCGACAGGGCCGCGTTTTTTAACTGCCGTTTCCTGGGTTTCCAGGATACTATATACACCCATGGTTATGGCAGCAGGCAATATTATAACGATTGTTATATAGAAGGCACTACCGATTTTATTTTTGGCGCAAGTACCGCCTTCTTTGAAAAGTGCACTATTTATTGTAAAAACGGCGGCCATTATATCGCGGCAGCTTCCACCCCCGATACGGTAAAATACGGCTATATTTTTTTGAATTGCAAAATAGAGGGCAACGCCACCGACGATAGCTTTGCTTTAGGCCGCCCGTGGCGCCCTTACGCCAAAGTGGTTTACCTGCACTGTGAGCTTGGTAATATGATATCGGGCGCGGGATGGGATAACTGGCGGAATCCCGAAAACGAAAAAACCGCCTATTATGCCGAATATAAAGATACCGGCCCGGGTTATAAACCAGCGCAAAGGGTAACGTGGTCGCACCAGCTTAGTGATGATGAGGTGAAGCTTTATACAAAGGCACTTGTGTTGAATGGATGGGAGCCAAAATTGCCATGAATATGAGAAAACTGGTTTTAATTTTCTTATTACTTAGCGCGGCAAATGTTTGGGCACAAGCACCTAAACAAATTACGGTTGCGCAGGATGGCAGCGGTAATTATAAAACGGTGCAGGAAGCTTTAAATGCTGTGCCCGATAATAATAAAAGCCGTATCGTAATATATATTAAGAATGGTACCTATAAAGAAAAACTGCATTTAGATACCACTAAAAACTTTGTGGAGATGATTGGCGAATCGCGTTTTAATACCATATTGACTTATGATGATCATACGGGCAAGGTATCTGCCAAAGGCGATAGCATTAACACCCGCACATCCTATAGTTTCCAAATTAAAGGCGATGATTTCACTGCCCACAACATTACTTTCCGCAATGATGCGGGTTTTACCGCCGGGCAGGCAGTAGCTGTTGAATCGCGCGGCGATAAAGCCGTTTTTGTTGATTGCCGTTTTATTGGTAACCAGGATATATTATTCTTAAACAGCGAAAAGAGCCGTCAGTATTATAAGGACTGTTACATTGAAGGCACTACCGATTTTATTTTTGGCGCTGCTACCGCCTGGTTCCAAAATTGCCATATCCACAGCAAAAAAAATTCGCACGTTACCGCTGCATCAACCCCACAAAGTCATCCGTACGGATTTGTGTTTAATGATTGCACCCTAACGGGCGATAGTACATTGCACGCCGTGTCATTGGGCCGCCCATGGCGCCCGTATGCCAGTGTGGTTTATATGTATTGCTATATAGGGCAACAGGTAAAGCCCGAAGGCTGGTCAAACTGGAACAAAACCGAGAGCTATAAAACTGCCCGTTATGCCGAATATCAAAACTATGGCCCCGGCGCGGCTATTGACAAAAGGGTAACCTGGTCAAAACAATTAACCGATGCGGAAGCAGCGCAGCTTACACTAAAAAATGCATTTCGCGGATGGGAGCCTGAATTATGAGAAAACTATCCATAATTATCGTTTTCATTTTGGCAGCCGTGCAAATAAAAGCGCAGGTAACCTATCCTACCGAAATTACGGTGGCGCAGGATGGCAGCGGCAAATATACTACCATACAGGAGGCAATTAACTCGGTGAGGGATTTAGGCCAGCACGTAACTATCCATATTAAAAAAGGTATCTATCACGAAAAGCTGGTTATACCAACCTGGAAAACCCAGGTAACGTTAATTGGCGAGGATAAAGAAAATACAATTATCACCAATAATGATTATTCGGGCAAAGTTGTGCCGGGCGGCAGGGATATGTATGGCAATGCTAAGTTTAACACCTTTACGTCATACACCGTATTGGTGCAGGGCAATGATTTTACGGCAGAAAACCTGACCATCGAAAATACGGCAGGCCGCGTGGGCCAGGCAGTTGCCCTGCATGTTGAAGGCGACCGATGTATTATAAAAAATTGCCGGTTGCTGGGCAACCAGGATACCCTGTATTTAACAACCGAAAAAAGCCGCGAGCTTTTTGAAGATTGTTATATAGAAGGCACTACCGATTTTATTTTTGGCGAGGCCACCGTGGTATTTCAAAACTGTACCATTAAAAACCTCACCAACTCGTTTACAACGGCGGCCGCCACAACCCCACACCAGCAATTTGGCTTTGTACTTTTCAATTGCAGGTTGATTGCCGATACATCGGTAAAGAAAGCTTACCTGGGCAGGCCGTGGCGTGCTTATGCTAAAACCGTTTACATCCATTGCGAACTGGGAAGCCAAATTACACCTGAAGGATGGAACCCTTGGAAAGGCGACGCTATGTTCCCTGATAAGGGGAAAACAGTTTATTACGCGGAATTTGGGAATACAGGGCCGGGAGCATCAACAGAAAAACGTGTGCCCTGGTCAAAACAGTTAACCGCTGCCGAAGCGAAACTATACACTATAAAAAACATTTTAGGGGGCGCTGATAATTGGGCCCCATTGGCTGTACAATAAAAATTATTGAAAATAATACCCCTAAAAACAGAGGAAAGGATATATGATCTTATCAAGATATAATTTAAAAAAAATTGACGCGCCGGGCTTAGTGCCGCCCGGTGAAAATATTTTTGAATTGCCCGAAAAGGTTTTACAATTTGGCACGGGCGTATTGTTGCGGGGGCTGCCTGATTATTTTATTGACAAAGCCAACCGCGAAGGCATATTTAACGGGCGTATAGTGGTTGTAAAAACAACCGATGTTGGTTCGGCATCTGATTTTGACAGGCAGGATGGATTGTACACCTTACACGTAAAAGGCATTGAAAACGGGCAGGAAGTAAATGAACAACAAATATGCTCGGCCATAAGCCGTGTTTTATATGCCGCCGATGATTGGGCAAGTATCCTTAAAATTGCCCATAACCCGCAATTAAAAATAGTTATTTCAAATACAACAGAGGTTGGCATCGCATTGGTACAGGATAATGTTAAAAAGTATCCACCTATATCTTTCCCGGGTAAATTACTGGCCATTTTACATGAGCGTTACAAGGCTTTTGGGGGCAGTGATAAAAGCGGCCTAGTTATTATAGCAACCGAATTAATTGCCGATAACGGTAAAAAGTTAGAAGCCATTGTGCTTGAACTGGCCCATTTAAATAAGCTTGAGCCCGCGTTTATGGATTGGCTGGAAAACTGCAACCATTTTTGCAATTCGCTGGTTGACAGGATAGTGCCCGGCAAGCCCGATAAGGAACTGAATGCCAAACTTGAAAAGCAAACAGGCTACCAGGATGAGCTGCGGATAATAGCCGAGGTGTATTGCCTTTGGGCCATTGAGGGCAATGAGGAGATAAGGTCTGTTTTGTCGTTCGCAAAAGTGCACCCCGGGGTAATTATTACGCCCGACATCCAAATGTTTCGCGAATTAAAACTACGCCTGCTTAATGGGACGCATACCTTAAGCTGTGCCGTTGCTTTTCTATCGGGCTTTAAAACCGTAACCGAAGCTATGGATAACCCTGCGTTCTCCGCCTTTGTTTCGGGCTTAATGTTGAATGAAATTGCTCCCGCCATTCCTTATAAGATTGATGACGACACAGCAGCAAATTTTGCCGGCAACGTGATAGACCGGTTTAAAAATCCCAATATAGCGCATCAGTGGATCAGTATATCGGCCCAATATGCCGCTAAACTGAAATTCAGGGTTTTGCCGTTGCTATTAAATCATTACAAGCAAAGCAATAAAGTGCCCGAACGTTTGGTGTTTGGTTTTGCCGCGTTTTTAAGGTTTATGAAAGTGACAGGCAGTGTCGATGGCAAATTTACAGGTCATATTAACGGGCACGATTATGTGGTAACAGATAGCAACGCCGAAAAATTTGAGCAAGCCTGGCAAAGCACCGATGTTAAAACAGTTGTTGAAACAATTTTAAAAGACAGCCTGCTTTGGGAAACTGACCTTACCAAATTACCCG
>Ga0206890_1190_pt2 | contig 18212 bp, 15 predicted proteins | sample Alteio_BWOrgHeat_58_FD_152960 | JGI IMG/M metagenome (GOLD analysis project Ga0206890, IMG submission 152960) | Enriched cells from forest soil in Barre Woods Harvard Forest LTER site, Petersham, Massachusetts, United States - Alteio_BWOrgHeat_Nextera6 ... | reverse complement strand
CTCCCGGATGCTGCACATCCACGGGTTCTCCAATCGTCCCATCTTGATGAATTGGAAGCACCGCAACTTGGCCACTGCCAAAATTACTGACCAGTAGCCACTTTCCACTAGGATGCATTTGAATGTGGCAGGGACCTTTACCTCCTGACGAAGCGGTGGAAATGAGACTCATGGCATCCGTGCCCGATTGAATGCGAAAAGCGCGCACCTCGCCTTTCATATAATTCTCGTTTACCGCATATAAAATGGAGAGCTGATGATTCCAGGTCACGAATGAAGGGACGGATCCACCAGGACAAGAACTGCGCAGGGTTAATGCCCCACTCATGGCATCAACCGTGTAACATGAGATGGTTTGATGATTATCGCCGATGATCACCCGTTGGGGTATTCTTGCATCGATGTCCTGACCCATTGTGATTGCCATCAGTACTGTTGTGAGAACAAAAACCTTCAAGAATACGAACATCCAGGATTCCCTCTTTGAAAAACAACTCACTGCATTTAGTAAACATTACGCATGACGTTGCTAAAGCGCCAGAGGAAATACGCCTCCACCGCTCTAAGTTCATATCATGGCATATGATAGAACTGATTGACCTGAAAATGGCTCCATTGAGTGAGCGCTTGATTCGTTCATTCATTCACTGACGCTTCATGCAGCAAGCCATCATGTGAAAATGGCATTGCCCACCATACGGGTAATCATGCCCGCATTAGGCATTATTCCGGGCCTCCTCGGATGTAATGACAAATGCGATCAATCATTGACTACAACGTTAATAACTAATTCGGCCTGTGGGATATTCCTACACGTCTTGTCGATCACGCAGCCACTACTCTCAAAGGTCCTTATGCGATACGACATGCGCCGAATTCGTGAATTGCAATCATAGGGATGTCGACGTGAGCCATCGATCTCAGCACTCCAATACCAGATCGCAGCAGAAAAAACCAATGCAAAAATCAATGATCCAACTGATTGCCTTGATGACCGCGCTGAGCGTCACCCCTTCATGGTCGGCCGAACCCACCGATCAGAAGCCTCCAAGTTCGACACCAGTTCCCGGTTCAGAAACGCAACTCGTAGATACCGACGCCTCGGCGATCCTGCGCAAGCAGGCGGATACCAGCGCTGCTGAAGGCATGCAAGCCATGCGTGAAGCCGATGCTGATCCGCATAGAGGGGTGGATGCCGCCATATCCTTTTCACATGCACGCGCCGTTTATTCCAAATTGGGGGATGTTGACGCAGTATGCGAAATGAATGCAGACATCTACTGGTGTAAAAAGCGAATGAACCTGGACAATCTTCAAGACTATGTTGCCAAAAAAGGAGACGTGGCAAAACAAGATTTCACCGCCGCACAGGAAGTAATCACCAAGACAGCACCGCTGGAGGAGGCATCGGCATATTTCGATAGAGCTGAAAAATATCGTCTGGCCAATCCCGATCACCATTTTGAAATTGCGATCAGATACAGTGAGATTGTTGAGCGATTTCCAGACACTGCGCAGGGCCATGACGCGTCCCAAATTTTCATCAAGGAACAGTCCCTGTATTTGTCTCAAGTTGAACATGAGCATGCGCAGGAGCAAGCACTGCTGCAACGTGATTCCGTGAATCGCAGTAGCCGCTTCACCACTCCGCCATCGATTGCGACAGGGGAATTGACGCCCATTCCAGATCAACAAGCGTTGAGTACCGCACGTGCACGAGTAAAAAAAGCCTACCATGATGACTTGCTGAACATAAGCACTGAGGCCAAGAAGCGACAATTAGGCAGGCGCATAGCCAAAGAAGCCGAGCAAAGTCGGGACGATGCATCAATATATTATATCATGCTCGAAGAATCAAAATCCCTTGCAAGCGATTCGGAAGACTACGAAACCATCCTGACAGATATAGAACATCAAGGCCTCGTATTCAAGGATTATGATCAATCTACCGCGAAAAAATCCGCATTTTACAAGCTACAATCTAAGCCGGTTGCAGCTGCTATTCTTAAACTATTAAACGAACCGACCGATCAGGCGGCGAATTTGATGGTAGGGAAATTTTATTGCTACAATCTTCATCAATGGGATGCAGGCATAAAAATGCTGGCCCTTTGCGGAGCGCCTGCAATTACCAAGATTGCGGAAATGGAGCTCGCGCAGCCGAAAAATTCGCCCGAGCAACGCGCGACAGCTGATGCTTGGTTCAGCCTGGGGAAACAGAGTGGAGGCACAGATCGTTTTGGTGCCTATCAAAGAGCTGAGTACTGGTATAACACGTGCGAACCATTCCTTACCGGGGTGAATAAAATGTTAGTGGACAAGAATCTCGATGAAATCGCCAAAATTGTCCCTGAAACAATCGCCGATTGGTCCAATATCAATGAGCAGCAATGGAACCGTCTGCGAGGGAAAGATTTCACGATCGATGCCCGCATGGGGCGTACCGACACTGGAATCTCCCTAGGCGATGGACAGAAAATCCATTTATGCGCCTGTCCTACTGACCACTGGAAATGGAGCACGAATGACAATCAGGTATTTGAATGTGATCCAACTGGGGGCACGCCCGATTTCCCTCGTCCCCGTGGTCGTCGTAACAATGGTGGGAATGCCGGAAACAGCACATTCAATGAAGGTTCTATCTCCATGGCAATCGATGATGGTCCGCGACAAGCCTTGGGGCTCGCCACGGGGCCCGGACGAGTCTTTGTCCAGCCTGAGAATTCCTGGAACCTGTTTGGATCTGGCGAGATAAGAGTAAAGGCTGTCAAGGTGCCTGACGAGGAATGAACCGCTCCTTCACAGCCGGAGATGGCATCCCACGCATCCGGCCTCTCTTGAGCTGCTAATGTTGCCTTGGATTCGATGCATGTTCACTTGACCCTCGTGAACTGCGAAGAGGGAACGTCATGGAACGTGATTGCTGAAATTGGTAAGAACGTTGAACACTCCGCTCTTGCTGAGCGTTCTCACGTTCTAATTCCTCAATCTGAGGACCAGCCGAGGTTCCATGGATAACGGGACTCTCTCTTGGCAATTCATTGGGATTTGACCGCGCCAATGGAGCTCGAGGCTCAGCAGGTTCACGCTCAACTGGTTCACGAGGCTGCAGATGTTCATCATTCGCTGGAACTCGAGCACCTTCACTATGGGTAGTTTGAATATTATTCCACCCGTGCTCCTGCCATTGCTGCCAATTATCCCCTTGTTTGCGATATACCTCACCATTCGCACCTGAGAAAATTCGCTCCATCGGACGCACGGTTGGATGTGCTGATCCGGGAATTTCATGTGGTTCTCTATTTTCCGGACCATGCGTTTGACGTGCTGGACCCGTTAGCGCTACTCGTCCTCTATTTTCTGGATGCCGATAGATGACATTGCTCTCATTTCCTGCAATTCGTCCCCGATAGGCCTCTGGAACATGGTCCCGCTCGAATGCCAGAATGCCCGCTCCTGGAGGAGCGGAATGGATATACACCGGCCGATATCCCATTGGACCCCACCATGCCCCAGCAACGCCATGCGCTCCAAATGCCCAGAATCCAGCAGGTCCGCCAAAACTAGCATGGATGTCAGAGCCCCATGCGCAGGTCCAGGGATTGTAAGCCATACCGAATCCCCACGTGAACGGGTGCGGAAAATAATGGCGTCCCCGCCATCCTTCGTAGCGATAGCCAGTGCCCCAGACTACGCATCCGTCGAATGCATAACAACCCACATACCCTGGATAGTACCCAACATAGCAATAATCAGGCGTCGCTTCGTACACATATACGTAGCGTGTATTGTAAATCGGACAATCTGGAGGAACAGATTCCAGATCAGGTGGCATGGAGACGGAGACAGTCCAAGGTCCATTTGGGTTTGATGCAACATACCAGACACCCTGGTAGCAGCAGAAGAAGCTGTTGGGCGATACTTCAATTATTTCATTAGGGCTGTTGAGAGCATACGAAAGTGTGGTTCCTCCTATGGCTTGGAATTTAGGATCGCCATCATACGAAACGTCAATGCTTGCATCTCGTTTAATGGCAGCGGTCTGTGGAATCTTGGTATCAAGGATCGCTTCATCTGCCTCGGTGGTACCGGCTATGTGCGACCTCACATCGGCAAATTTTGAATCGGCGGGAATCTTGGAGAAATCTGAAGGAAGTGAGGTTGAGGAAACAAAGCTCCAGGGAGCAGCCTCAAGATTTGAGGCTGTGTACCAACGGCCGGATAATAACACATAATACTGTTTGCTGGTTGGATCCAGGAAGACATCACGGTCCGTGTTTGTCGCTGCTTCAAGATTTCCACCTGGAACTGGCTCATATGCCGGTGATCCGTCAAAACTGATTAGCTCCGCGGGTTGGGTGCTCACGACAATTGCTATCGCGGGACCAGTCGGCTCTGCTGGAGTGCCTTCAGCCTGGAAACCTTGCAGTTTGGGCACCAGATCAGCAACCTGGTCTGGTACCTTGTCAACGGGTCGCCATGGCCCTTGCAGGATTGCCGAATTATACCATCGGCTGCCATAATAAAGCCAATATGCCTGATTGGTATTATCGCGGGCAAGCATGAACGGGGTGTTCGCTATGCGGTCGAAATGGGTACCTTCTATGGCGATGGCCTGCGGATCGCCATCGATCAACAACAACATGGATTTCTGCTGGGTAATGATTATTTGCGGTGGAGCCGTCGATATCTTTTGTGCTTCCGTACGAGCGGTTTGCGCTTTCTGCAGTGCCGTCAAAACCCTATCTAAACTTATGACAGGGTTGAGTCCCTGAAGTGCCGTTGCAATGATTTCGGATAATTGCGATTTATCTTGGTCATTCGCGTTCGCCAACAATAACTTCGTCACTGATTGTTGAGACAAGGTGATGGTGCGAGATTCACGATCGGTATCGGCATGAGCGGAGATCCATATTACGCCGAAAGAAGGTTCTCCACTTGAATTTCCTGATTGATCGAAATGTTTCACGCTAAAGACGGCCCTGGCAGTAAGCTTATCCCCTGTCAAAGACTCCGCTCGGGGATGATAAATCCTTACTTCCCAATCATTTTTTGCGGCAACAAGCGGCCAGCCATCTGCTTGATCGGTCGGCGCCGATGTCGCAGGTGACTCATCAAGAGCAAAGGTCATTTGAAAAAATGCCAGACCAATGGAGATGAAGAGCAGGCGTATCAGATTTGGCAACATATAAACCCTTTGTCCATCATGTTGAAATGACGAATCTCCCATGCCGTCGCACGGAAATCCAGCGAGCTAGTATAGACCCAGGTCCTTGGGCACTGCTAATGGAATGACAGACCTTCTGCAGCCACGGTTATGGCTGTTTCGGCTGATCCGGCTTGGGCTGTGCATTCGGGGAGGAATCATCTGCCGCCCATGGCGCCCCGCGTGTTACCCAGTCAACTAGGACTTTAACTTGGTCATCACTCAATTGCTTTTTGGGAGGCATTTGCAGGTCATCGTCCGTGTAGCGAATGGCTTTAATCAAAATACTGTCATCAGGTTTGCCGACCACAATTGCAGGACCGGATTTCCCGCCCTTCAGCACCGCATCACGACTATCCAGTCGCAAATGGCCTTTCTGACGATCTGCACCATGACATTTGATGCAGTTATCGGTCAATATTGGCATGACCGATTTTGTGAAAAAAGCTGCGTCGTCGTCTGCAGCATAGCCCTTGCCCATGAAGATGAGGCATACGACAGGAATCATGATCGCCAGTGCTTTCATCTTCAATCTCCTACTTACCCCCACCTTGTCTAAAAAATCTCGGACTTCAAGCTCACTTTCTCTCCTGGGGTCAACGTGCGTGTATTACGCGTATTGATCACTTTCGTTCGGGCTCAGGAGTCGATGATCATCAAGCATGACATGCGCCGATTCCAAGAGCTATTTATCATCCATCACCAGCGAACTCATCAAGGCATGGCCAAACAATAGAATCATAAATGTTGTCTGCCATGGCCATAGTGTTCCTGCGGGCTATTTCCGTACTCCAGTAGTTGATACATTGGGGGCTTACCCGCATCAAGTGCTCGAAGGATTGAAGGAACGCTATCCCAATGCGGTTATCAATGTCATCGTGACCGCGATCGGCGGTGAACATTCGGAAGCGGGGAATAGCCGATTTGAAAAAGAAGTATTGAGCCACCAACCCGATGTTGTGGTCATCGATTATGCCACGAATGATCGAGGCATTGGTCTGGAACGATCAGAAAAAGCATGGCTGGCAATGATCAAAGCGGCGAAAAATCGAGGGTGTAAACTGATCCTACTGACCAGCATACCAGATCTGAATAGCTATTCAAAGGAACATATTGAGCACGAATCGAGACGCAGAGATCATTGCGACCTCGTTCGTCGCTTAGCAAGCGATGAGGAGCTGGCATTGGCAGATAGCGATTTGTCCTATAGCAAATATATTGGCCAAGGTGGCACTATCCTTGATTTGCTTTCTCAAGGCAATCATCCAAATCGAAAGGGGCACGCAATCATAGCGCAAGATATCATACGCTGGTTTCATGGACCTTGAAACCCGCTGTCTACTTGTTTAATAATTAATTTAAGGTGACATTCTATGAATAAAGGTCTTAAGCGGTGTTCGTGGGCAAATAATGAGCCCCTATTGACCTACCACGATGAAGAATGGGGCGTCCCGCAGCACAACGATGTCATATTATTTGAATTTCTGATATTGGAAGGGGCACAAGCGGGTTTGAGCTGGGAAATTGTGCTCAAACGACGATCGAGCTATCGACGTTTGTTTTCAAATTTCAATCCACGAAAAGTTGCCAAGTTCACGTCAAGAGATGTTTCAAAATTGATGAAGGACCCGTCGATCATCAGGAATCGCCTGAAGATAAAATCCGCCATCGCGAATGCGCAGGCATTTTTAAAAATTCAAAAGGAATTTGGATCCTTTGACAAGTACCTGTGGGAATTTGTCGCCGGTAAACCGCAACAAAATTCTGGCAGATCAAGGACAGTTAGAAGCATTACCTCCGATGCCCTGAGCAAAGATTTGAAAAAACGGGGATTTTCCTTCGTTGGGACCACCATTACTTATGCCTTCATGCAAGCTGTCGGCATGATAAATGATCATAACCATGATTGTTATCGCAAAAAGAAATTAACTGCAACATAAGTCAAATTTCACTATCCAGGCTTTCCTTTTGGGCAATAATCTTACCTGAAAGATGAGAAATTAATCCATAGCCATTCGATATATCAAACGAAAAATAAAACCAAGAAAAACATGAACACTATTGATGACGAGAAAATCCTAAATTGGGTTTCTGATTTTTGCCAATCTGACTCCCTGTCGCTTTTCCCTTCCGCGATAAAGGAGCATGCTCAATCAGTCCTTGAGTCACTTCTGCGTGAAGCCATCAACCATGGCGCACCTTCCCTGGAACAACTATCTGAAACCACGTTACAATCATCGATGCTAAAAGGTGTGGCTAGGCTCAGGATAACGGAAGATGCCAAAGCCTACGTACCAAGCCTGTGCCGGGCATTTCTCGAAGATCTTCAGCGTCGAGGACGAATCGGAAATGGTCTTACCTTAGGTCGATATGTGGGGGCGCTCAAGCAGGCTTTTATCGAGGCAAGTTCAGAAAAGGCGACAACCTTCCAGAGACCAGGCATAAAAATCGGAAGAAATGATCCGTGCCCATGTGGCAGCGGACTCAAATATAAAAAGTGCTGTGGTAAAAGTGAAGGCTGATCTGTGACCATTGACTAAATCATATTATGCTACCGAAGGCTTTACCGAGACTAGCCAGGATTTGTTTTTCTTTTCGCTAATGGCAATGACTGGACCGAGGAAACGTGAAATAATCTCCATATTGGTGATTAAATGTTGTGATGGCGAACAGGTTATAAACTCGCCGCCCTCCCCCATAGCCAGTGGCAATAGTAATTGATCTGCCAGATGCTCACATACAGGATTCTGCGTATCAAGATATGCCTTGGTATTTTCCGTGGCAGCTAATGCCACATGTTCCGCTGATTTTCTCAATTCTCCGCAGGAACTGACAATAGTAACCACGTTTTCATATTCCATTTTCAAGATGACCATATTTCCAGGACCATTTGAATTGACCTCGATTTTTTCAATTTGGTTCATCGACCAGTGGAGCTCCTGAGCAATGGCGCTTTGTTCTCGATCGGGAATATGTTCAGGTAAATGAGCGTACAGGATCCGGCCTGAATTTTTTTTCAATTCGCCCCGAGCTATCAGCGACAAAGGCTGGAACTTTAACCACGGCTCGATCTGTGAGACGATAACACCGCCTCCAGCCGGATAAAAGCCGTGGTGCCTAAGAGAAAATGAGCATGTAACACCAATCATTGTCAATGCATTGAGGAAGCTCTCTTCTAAGAATTCCGCTGACGGAGCCATTGGATTGTGTGTACCCCCGGTAATGGTGACTGTCGATGAATGCCCCGACTTCAGCAATATGGGCAGAATCGTCTGAAAAACCAAAGTCGTACTGCCGGCGCTTCCAATATCAAAGTGGTAATCACCACTCATAGGCTTACCTGGAAGAAAACTCAGGGACTGACTGTCGATATAAGCACCATGAACTTCGGCGCCCGAAACCTTTGCTGCAGCCAGCACTGCGGTCAAATGTTGTCGTTGCAGACCTGGCTTGGGTCGTCCCGACCTGATGTTATTGATCGAAATTGGCATTCCGGTGATAGCAGAAAGAGCGAGGGAGGTTCGTAGAATCTGACCACCCCCCTCGCCTTTATTTCCGTCAATTTGCAAAAGTTCCACTTTATCCCTTTACACAAACGACCTGCGATAGGGTATGCACGATTTCAACAAGATCCCGCTGGGCTTTCATCACAGCATCTATGTCTTTATATGCCATTGGCGTTTCATCGATAACCCCGCTATCCTTGCGACATTCAACATGAGCGGTTGCCTTGATATGGTCTTCCACCGTGAACTTCTTCTTCGCGGCTGTACGGCTCATGATTCGACCAGCACCATGACTACATGAATTGAATGAATCGGCATTTCCTTTTCCCCGCACGATAAAGCTTCGAGCACCCATAGATCCAGGAATGATTCCCATCTCACCGAATTGAGCTCGTACAGCACCTTTTCTAGTCACGAAGCAATCGACGCCAAAATGCAATTCTCTACTTACGTAGTTGTGATGGCAGTTCACAGCCTCAATCGTGCTGGTGAATGGTTTGATTCCCGGAGCTTTCGCCAACGCTGAAAGGATGTTCTCAAGCATGCATTGCCGATTAATGCGAGCATACATCTGAGCCCAATCGACAGCCTGGATATAGTCCTCAAAATGTGAAGTTCCTTCGCTCAAATACGCGAGATCTTGATCAGGAAGATCAAGTCCAGCTTTCCGGCAATCATCCTTCGCGAGACTTATGAAAAATTCACCGAATCTGTTTCCTACTCCACGTGAGCCAGAATGCAGCATCAACCATACCTGTTGAGCTTCATCGATACAGAGTTCAATGAAATGATTTCCCGTTCCCAGCGTACCAAGATGATTGACGGAATTACCTCGATCCAAACGAGGAAATTTAGTGCAAATGGCAAGATATCCCTGTTCCAAATGCTCACGCCACATATTTGATACTCGTACTGGGAGATCATTCCATCCGCCACGATCATTGCGCCCCCCATTATCGGTTCGTCCGTGGGGAACACTGCGTTCAATCGCAGTTCTCACTGCGCTCAAGTTTTCTGGCAAATCACTGGCTGAGAGGGATGTACGGACCGCAACCATTCCACATCCGATATCAACCCCGACGGCTGCAGGAATTATTGCTCCGACCGTCGGTATGACCGAACCGACAGTGGCGCCGATCCCAGCGTGAACATCTGGCATCACTGCGACATGGTGATGGATAAACGGCATTCTTGCCGCTTTCACAAGTTGAGCTCTTGCCGATTCCTCTAACGCAACTCCGCGAACCCAAGCCAAAATTGGCTTGGCTCCTGGCATCGAGATCCGTTCGAATGGCTCTTGGCTATCCATGGCAGGTATTCTTTTCAGGGAGGTGAAACCTCAGTGACTACCACCAATCATTGCGTACAGCGTGCCAGACCAGGTAAAAAACCTAAGTACTGTAATATCAAGTACTTATGCACTATCCCTTATGGAGAAAGCAGCTCAATTATTCGCGAGTTGGAGAAAGCGCTCTACGCTGGGAGAAACAATTGGGATGCGTATCCGCGGGTTGTCTTCGCCGGAGCCTGGTAACCAGCGTGCATCGGCTAGACAGGGTCAGAATCGGAATTAAGCCAACATCATGAAGACGATGGCTCTTGGTGGATCGGTGGTCTCATCCCGCATCGCATACGGCTGTATGCCCTTGGGTGGTAGCTGGGATCATTCTCCGATCGCACCAGCGAATGTCACCAAAGCGGTCAAGGCAGTTCGAGCGGCTATCGATTCCGGAATCAATTTCTATGATCATGCCGATATATACTGTCGTGGTAAATCGGAGACCATCTTCTCGCAAGTCCTATCAGAATTGAAGCATCGGCGCGACACCTTGATTCTACAAAGCAAAGTCGGCATCATGTTTGCCGGAGATCCTGCGCCGACATCACCCCAAAGATTCGATTTCAGTTATGACCACATCATATCCTCCATTGAAAAGACGTTGAAGCGATTGCAGACGGATTATCTTGATATCTATTTACTTCATCGTCCCGACAGCTTGGTCGAGCCGATGGAAGTAGCCAAAGCATTTGACGAGCTTCATCGAGCCGGGAAAGTTCGTCATTTCGGTGTTAGTAACCACAATCGCGAGCATATCGAATTATTAAAACGTTATCTCAATCAGCCCATCCTTGTTAATCAAGTCGAAGTGAGCTTGGTCCATACTCATCTTTTCGATGCTGGAGTCGTCACCAACCAGGGAAAAACCTCGTATGGCGCGGATGGAACATTGGATTATTGCCGATTGAACAATATCACCATTCAAGCCTGGGGCCCGGTGGCCAGCGGCAGAGCTGTCGGAGGCACCGATTCTCCGCGTTCAATAGAACTCGCCCGTGTCGTTGGTGAAATTGCTTCCAAAAAGGGCGTTTCCAAAGAGGCTATCGCAGTTGCGTGGCTTTTGCGACATCCTGCTAAAATTCAACCGATCATAGGCAGCACCGATCCAGCTCGAATCAGTGCCATTTGCCATGCTGACAAGGTCGAGCTCAACCGCGAGGAGTGGTATACACTTTATACCGCCGGCAGAGGCGAACGCCTCCCCTAGCCCATTAAATCGTCAGTTTCTTTCGCCATTTTCACCTTCCAGTTGTGACAAAATGCAATTTTGCCATTTGGCAGAATTGCCAATTCATCCACAGTGAAAAGTCTGAATATCGATGGCACATCCGCTACTTCGCTGTTTTGCTCTCTACCGGCAGCACCTTGTGCTTCTGGTAACAGTAACCATGGCCATTGCCCTGATCAACGCGACATTGCCATTGACGCAATATTTTCTGGGCAGAGCGCTTCACGAGATTGATACCGGTGTAGCAGTGGTCAGGTTGCCTAATGGCGTTGTGGATGCTCACCGCGCATGGATGTGGGCGGAGATCATGATACTGGTCACCATAGTCAGGGGCATGGCCCAATACTTTTCGACGGTACTGAGCCAGGTCCTTGGTCAACGCCTTTTGCACACGTTACGGTCACAGATTTTCACAAAAATCCAAGAATTGGATCTTACTTATCACCTGCGCCACGGGGCTGGCGAAATTATCAATCGTTCGACGCGTGATAGCGATAAGGTCCGAGATGCTGTTGTCTATGGCTACAGGACTTTAATTGAACTCGTGATGATCGTCTCATCCTGCTTATTCATTCTCTTCTTTTATCACTGGCTCCTGGCTCTCGTTCCATGCGCCTTGGTAGTAATTGCCTTGGCAATTGGCTCTGGACAGTCAGTTCGCCTCGTGGCGCTTAATCGTACTTCCGATCAGGCGTATGATCATGTCGCCCAGGCATTGAGTGAGGGCGTACATGGGGTACGGGTAATAAAATCCTTCGCGCTTGAAAAACAACGAATCAACGGATTCAAAAAATACGTCGAAGAATTCATTCAGTCTGCGCGCTCGGCATTAACATTTACTGCTGTACGACTTCCATTGCCCCAGCTCGTTGTTGCACTTGGACACACTTGGGTTCTTGGTTGCGGAGCCTATTTGGTTGCCCATGGCATGCTCAATAGGGGCGAATTGATCGCCTCGATGATGGCAATGCAATCGATCGTATTCAGAGTTGAATCAATAGGTCGCTTAATTCAAACCTTTTCAGATGCACGGGCTTCGGCTGGACGTGTCATGGAATTGATGGATGCCAAACCCAGCATCATTGAAGGAACCAAGAATGTACCGGAAGTTCCCCTCAGCATACGCCTAGAAGATGTTGGCATACGTGGCACTTCGAATGAAGTCATTCTTGAACATGTCAGCCTGGAGGTACGTCCAGGTGAAATTGTCGCTTTGGTCGGAGCTACTGGAAGCGGTAAAAGCACTTTAGCCTCTTTGTTACCACGCCTTCGCGACCCCGATACCGGTAACATACTCATCGGAAGCCCACAAATAGGCTGGACCAATCTCAGAGACCTGCGTTTCAGCAACCTCCGCAAAAAAATCCAGGTCGTTTATCAGGACAGTTTCCTGTTTTCCGACAGCCTGTCCGCAAATCTCCGTATTGCTTCCCCGACAGCAACAGATGCCGAATTGCTAGCTGCCATATCGGCATCAGCAGCAGACGATGTGCTCTCCTCCTTGCCAGAAGGCCTATCCAGCCGAATTGGAGAGCGAGGCGTGACTTTATCTGGTGGGCAACGACAGCGCATTTGCATCGCCAGGGCGATTCTGTCAAAGCCATCAATCCTGTGTTTTGATGATGCCACGAGCGCATTGGATTCGCTGACGGAACGTCGTCTGCTCATGCATATTCGAGGTTCCTCAGTTTCAGGATCCGATGCCAAGGCGATCTTGTTGATTGCAAGCAAGCTCTCTACCATCCGCCTTGCAGATCGAGTCGTTGTCCTAGAAAGAGGCCGAGTGATCGCGAACGGTACACATCGCGAGCTCATAGCCAATTCTGAATTTTATCGAGACCTTCTCGGCATTTCCAACAAAGATATCGCATGAGCGATCTCGATCATGAAGAAGACCTGGCCAAGACAAAATTGGACCGGCGAATGGCCAATCGAATGGTATCATTGCTGTTACCGGTTTTACCGCGAGTAATCTTTGTCATTCTCGTTGAATTGATCCTTGTATGTTCGGTTATCGCTCGTCCGTGGTTCTTACGAGAAGTCATTGACCATGGATTGGTTCCGCATGGACATGGCTGGACTCTCGACGTACCCATCGTTCTTTATGCCATGATTGGCCTCACAGCAGTCTGGATAGTGCGTTTCGGCTTAGGTGGCCTCGGTCAATATCTTTCCGGAACCATCTCACTGCTTGTTCTCAAAGACCTCAGATTAAGGGTCTTCTCTCATGTTCAGGCACTATCTGTCAGGTACTTTGATCGGACCAAAGCTGGCAGGATAATCGCACGAGCGGATCGTGATGTCGATAGCTTGGAGCCAGCGGTGATCAATGGACCACCAGAATTCCTGGGCATGCTGCTGCGCACTGTAGGTGCTGGCTGGCTGCTTTATATCACCAGTGCGCATCTTTTCTGGTTGGTTTTTCCACTTTTCCCGGCCTTAGCTTTGGCCATGGCCATTTTCCAGAAAGCCGGATCACGTGTCTGGTCGCATGTGGCTGAGGCAAAAAGTCGGGTCACCGCGCATCTATGCGAGACAATTTCAGGCGTACGCGTCATTCAGCAGCAAGGACACGAAGCAAAAAATCTTGAAAACTACCGTCATTTGCTGCTGCAGCTGGATCACACCTCAATTCACGGCTCTTGGGCTTGGGGATGGTTTGGTCCGTATTCCAGCCTTTTATTCATAATCGGCATGAGCCTACTGACGGTCAAGGGCGGAATCGAACTTACTTCTGGACAAATCACCGCAGGTCAATTGGCACAGGCACTATTCTATATCACTATTTTTCTTGGGCCACTTCAGGAATTGGGAGATCTTTATGAAAAGTTAGCGACGGCCGCAGCGGCTGCTCAGAGAATCTTTCTACTCCTTGATACACCAATCGAGATTTCTGATGTGCAAGATGCAATGACACTGAAGACAGCGAATGGTACTATTGAGTTCGATCATGTCACTTTTTCATACGATAAAGCTTCACCGGTTGTCATTCACGACCTCCAGTTATTGATACCAGCTGGCCAAGTCCTGGCGATTGTAGGAAGTACAGGCCATGGGAAAAGCACTCTGGTTCAGCTTCTCACAAGATTCTATGAGCCTCAAACAGGAAAAATAACTCTTGATGGTCATGATATCAATTCGCTGACTCAAGAAAGCCTTCGCCGCCAAGTTGCCGTTGTCTTACAGGACAATATTTTGTTCTCAGGTACCATTTTGGATAATCTTCGACTTGCTAAACCACAAGCCGAGGATGGAGAATTGATTTCAGCCATTGAAGCACTTGGTGCTGATGAAGTGCTGACCAGATTGCCCGCTGGTTATAAGACTCTCGTTGGTGCGGGCGGTTCAAATCTCAGCCATGGACAAAGACAGCTCGTTTGTCTTGTGAGAGCCTACCTAGCGGACCCTCGTGTTCTTGTTCTCGATGAAGCAACCTCCTCGGTTGATGTGCACACCGAGCAGCGTTTGCAAAAAGCCTTACGACATCTGTGCATTGGTCGGACAGCGATCATTATTGCCCATCGGCTGGCAACCATACGGGATGCCGATCGCATTGTCGTGATTGAACATGGACGACTTATAGAAGACGGGACCCATGCAGCGCTTCTTGCTGCTCATGGAAAATACTCAGCACTTTATCAGGCCAATGAGAACGAGCAGGGCTAATCATTATTTATAGCATGCAACCCTTACTATAGAGAGAAGAACAGTGACGGATCATGATGTGGCCCAGGAAGCCTCAATCCGTCAACATCATACCTTTCCACGGCGGGAAGGTTGAGCTTTCCCTTTCCATAACTGGCACCCAGATTGGAATTCCCCGTTGTTTCGGCAGTCCTTTCAGCGTATGAGTAGCCTTCCACATAAACCAAGTTTTCCGGAGTCTCCATGCCTCTATTCGCGAAAGCACAAGATATTTCCGTTGCCGTCGTTGGCTACGGCGGTGCATTCAATATGGGAAAATCACACTTGGAGCAGATGCGCGACGCGGGCATGACGCCAAAAGCAGTGGTGGAGCTGGACCCGGCAAGGCTTGAAGTGGCAAAGAAGGATTTCCCAGGCATCGAGACCTATGCCACAGTTGAAGATCTGGTTCGTGTTTCAAAAGTGAACTTGGTCACCATCATTACCCCTCATAACACGCATGCTCCTCTTGCTTTAACCTGCCTTGCCGCCGGAAAACATGTCGTCTGCGAAAAGCCCTTTGCCATTACCACGGAAGAATGCGACCAGATGATCGCATCGGCAAAACAACGCGGTCTCGTGCTTTCCACATTTCATAATCGCCATTGGGATGGTTGCGTCTTAAAAGCCGTCGAAATTGTAAAAGCTGGCACCATTGGTGATGTGGTCCGGATTGATGCACATATGGGTGGCCACGGCAAACCAGGAGATTGGTGGCGAACGAGCAAATCAATCTCCGGCGGAATCCTGTATGACTGGGGTGTCCATCTCCTAGAATATTCGCTCCAACTTATCAATTCCGATGTAACCGAAGTATGCGGTTTTTCCAAGCGCGGTTACTGGGCGAAGCAATCAAAATGGGGTGCAGATACCAATGAAGATGAAGGATTTACCGTTGTTAGATTTGCGAATGGAGCTTGGATCTCACTTATGATCAGCTCCCTCGATTCCAATCCTCGTCGGGGATTCCTCGAGGTCACCGGAACCAAGGGCTCATTCGTATTGGACTGGCAAGGCTATGAACTGACCATTCCAGGCGCTGAAACCGTGGTCACCAAGGGTAAATATCCTGATGGCCGAGGAGACCTTTTCTATAAAAACATAGCCGAACATATGGTCGCGGGAGTGCCCTTGATCATTACTCCTGAGTGGGCCCGCAGGCCAATTCATATTCTAGATCTTGCATCGCAGAGCGCCGTAACCGGGAAAAGCATGGCGACTCGTTATAAGTAAAAACGAAGACCCCCTTGATTTGATCAAGGAGGTCGACAATTCGTAGATGAGAATACCGCTAATTAATTGCGAAACCTGCGTGAGAAATTGTTGTTGGTCCGCTTAGGGAACTGAGATCTGCCTTCAAATCTCTTGCCGGAACTTCTATCTCCACCCACAGGTGCGGAGGCGGACATCCTGTTCGACCTCATTGGATATGGATGATCAGCAGTGACTGCTACAGCACGCCTCATGATTCTTTCGATGCTGCGCAGATAGGGCATCTCTTCCGGATCGCACAAGGAAAAGGCGATGCCAGTAGCACCCGCTCTACCAGTGCGACCAATTCGATGCACATAGGTCTCAGGCTCATTTGGCACGTCGAAATTCACCACATGCGATATTCCATCAACATCCAGTCCTCGTGCAGCGATATCAGATGCCACCAGAACCCTGACTTGACCAGATTTAAAGCCAGCCAGAGCCCGTTGCCTGGCATTCTGGGACTTATTGCCGTGTATAGCATCTGCAGTGATCCCCGACAGTGACAACACCTTGGCGACTTTGTCTGCGCCATGCTTGGTGCGCGTGAATACCAGGACTCTTTTGGCGTCTGGGCTGGTAAGCAGATGTTTCAGCAGTGCAGGTTTGTCCATTTTCGCAACCAAATAGACTGACTGCTGAACTGTCTCTGCAGCGGTCGACTCAGGTGCCACCTCAACCGTCACGGGATTGGTCAGGATCTGGCTGCTGAGCTGCCGGATCTCATTGGGCATGGTAGCGGAGAAGAAGAGAGTCTGACGTTTAGCTGGTACCTCTCGCAGAATCCGACGGATGTCATTGATGAAGCCCATATCAAGCATTCGATCGGCTTCATCCAAGACCAGAACTTCCAAGTCAGCGAGACGCACCAAACCTTGTCCCATCAGATCCAAAAGTCGGCCAGGAGTAGCGATGACAATGCCGGGTCCACGACGGAGTGCCTGCTCCTGAGGATACTGGCCAACCCCTCCGAATATGACAACACTGCCAATATTCAACCCACGACCGTATGTATTAAAACACACTCCAATTTGGGCTGCCAATTCACGCGTCGGGCTCAAGACCAGGGCGCGTATTGGCCTGGAATTATTTCGCGCAGGTGATGGGCTCTGTGCAAATCGATGGAGTATCGGAAGTGCAAAGGCGGCGGTTTTACCAGTGCCGGTTTGAGCGGCTCCCAGTACGTCGCGTCCAGTCAGGATATGGGGTATGGCCTGAACTTGAATTGGTGTCGGTACGGTGTACCCAGCCAATTTTACAGATTGTTGAATGGTTGAGGAAAGACCTAATGTGGAAAAATCCATGAATTCTCTGATTACCTGTGGTTAGCATTGCGCACCGACAGTTGAATCAGGCGAAGCGCAAAGTATTGGATGAAGGAGGAACTATAGCACCAAGGGCGCCGTCTCAAGTCAAATCGCTCGATAAACTTCGACTTTGTGTCTCAATCAGAAGGAGCCACTGTCGATTCTTCCACATAAGGCCTCCGCACAGTACGCGCAAATCAGCGATCATGATGTCGGTAAGCTGCTAGATCTTATTGCGATCCGGAAGACATCTCAATGCGCACAACACGGAAGAGCGCCAATCATTTTGATGGAATGCTCGAAGAAAATGTGGCCTCCTTGCTTGCCCAGGCCAACGTAGAGAAGCTGGACACGGGCGATGGCCCAAGAGGGCTCAGCAGAATCGCACCCTCGACATCTCCTTCATACTATTTGTTAAGTAGAATTGACAAATAGCTCAACTACCCCCTGTTGATGAATACCTGGACATAACAAGAGCTAGGTGGTCAAGCCGAATCGAATGGTGGACCACAAATCGGAATTCCCATGACCTTCCTCAACGGATGAAGGTTCGTGCTATGTCGATTAAAGGAGAAGCGTTCAGAAGCTAAGGTCCCAACTAAGGCTTAACGCATGCACACAGAAACACCTTTTTCTTCACAAGATTCTGAACTCACTCCCATGCAACAGGGAATGCTATTTAACGCGC